>OHOK01000505.1_pt1 | contig 20197 bp, 18 predicted proteins | sample 1569731 | NCBI WGS metagenome assembly OHOK01 (sample SAMEA3879559, study PRJEB24766) | human gut metagenome | biome: human-associated habitat; feature: feces | place: USA | collected 1985/1987
GCAGATGCATTTGAGGCTAGAGGTGTGGATGAGGTGAAGCAGGAAGCGGCACATAGGGAAACAGCGAAGGTAAGGGAAGATAAAGCCAGATAGTTTTGAGGACGTGGGAGAGATTCTGCGTCCTTTTTTAGTGCGGATCAATTTGATAGATGTTATAATGTGAAAAATAAATGCGAAACAGAATAAAGATGTTTACATGGTAGCACTCAGAGATGAAGGTAAGCTGATAGGATATTATGAGAAGCATGAATATCGAAATGTAGAAACTATGAAACAATATGATTTATGTTAGTATTATGATATAGATTAAACAGGGAATCAGTGATAAAACAATATCGGACAGGAGTAAAAATTATGCCTAATATACTAATTGTAGAGGATGATATAAATATTAATAACCTTCTTTGTGAGGTACTTAGGAAGGCAGGTTATACATGCGAACAGGCATTTTCAGGAACAGAGGCAAAGCTGCTTCTGGATATAAAAGAAAAGGCTTATACGCTTGTACTGCTTGACTTAATGCTGCCTGGTGCAAGTGGTGAAGAGGTTTTAAAAGAGATAAGAAAACAGGGAAGGCTTCCGGTGATTGTGCTGACGGCAAAGGATAGTATAGATGATAAAATCGGAGTGCTGACAGACGGAGCAGATGATTATATAACAAAGCCCTTTGAGATTAGAGAGGTATTGGCACGTATTCAGGTGCAGCTTCGTCATATAGAGGCAGAAACAAAAAGTGAAGCAGAAGCAGAAACAGAAGCAGAAACGGAAGTGATAATAAAGGATGGTATACAGGAAGGACAAGGCAGCGGAAGGCTTGAGTTCAGGGATATGGTGCTCACACGCTCTACCTTTGAGGTAAGTATCGGTGGCAGGGTGCTTCCTAAGATTACAAAACAGGAATTTGCAATACTGGAATTGCTGCTTAAAAACCCGAAGCAGGTGTTTAGCAAGGAGGATATATTTGAATATGCGTGGGATGAGCCATATATGGGTGAAACAAAGACACTGGATGTGCATATAAGCAATATTAGAAAGAAAATAAAGACCGTTACACCTGATGAATATATAGAAACAATATGGGGGATTGGATATCGCCTGCATGAATAATTTACTCTTTTTTTACTATTTATTTGCGATTGATTAGGATTTATTTTTTATGATAAGAGCAGTTAAGAAAAGGAGGAAAAAGCTTTGAGTGAATTATTATTGCAGACAAGGAATCTGACTAAGCAGTATGGCAGACACAGGGCGGTTGATGATGTAAATATGCACATTAAAAAGGGGGCGATATATGGCTTTATTGGAAGAAACGGAGCCGGTAAAACGACCTGTCTTAAGATGATTAGCGGACTGTCAACACCGTCTTATGGCGAAATAGAAATGTTTGGGTATAAGGGAAAGGACTTACAAAAGGTACGTTCAAGAGTAGGGTGTCTTATAGAAGCTCCCGGACTTTATGGCAATATGTCGGCATATGACAATCTGAACATTAAATGTAAGCTTACGGGGATTAAGAAAAAAGGATATATAGAAGAGCTGTTAAAAACAGTGGGCCTTGATACTGTTGGAGAAAAGAAAACAAAGCATTATTCGCTTGGAATGAAGCAGCGCTTAGGAATTGCTCTTGCACTTGTAGGTGAGCCTGACCTGCTTATTCTTGATGAGCCGATTAACGGACTTGATCCGCAGGGAATAGTGGAGGTGCGTGAAACCATCCAGAAGCTTGCTAAGGAGCGAGGTATGACAATATGTATTTCAAGTCATATCCTGGAGGAATTATCAAAGATTGCTACAGATTATGGCATTATTCATAATGGATGCCTTGTGCAGGAGCTTACAAGAGAAGAGCTTATGAAAAAATGCAGTGAGCGCATAGAGCTTACACTTGATAATCCTAAGCAGGCTATTCCTGTGCTTGATGATATGGGCTTTAGCAGCTATCAGGTTATAGATAAAGAACATATTCATATATTTGAAAGACTGGGAGAAAGTGCCAGGCTGAACATGGAGCTTGCAAAGGCGGGAATTCCAGTTAAAGGAATATCTATTACAAGTGAAGAACTTGAGAATTATTTCTTAAGGCTTACAGGGGGTGACAATCGTGCTTAATATGATAAAGATGGATGTATACAGAATGTTTCGTACAAAGAGTATGTATGTAATATGGATTATATTGCTGGCATCAGCACTGCTTACCTCATTTCTTTCAAAAATAGATTATGATGCAGTTAATAAGGAATGGGAGCAACAACAGGCAGATGACAGCAACAAGGAACAGCTTTCGCAGCAGAATACAGATAATGTCAATATTGGTATGAGTGTGGAATTACCTACGGAGCCAGGGAAGAAGGTTACGGTAATGGATGTTTTCTTTTCTAATGCACAGGGAAAGTTTTATGCACTTTTTCTTGTAATATTTGCGGTTATGTTTGCAACAGCAGATATTAAGAGCGGTTATATTAAGAATATTGGTGGACAGGTGTCACAAAGGGGTATGCTTATTGTTTCAAGGGCAGTTGCTCTTGCCTTATTTACAGCAATTACCTTTGCAGGGATATTTGTATTCCAGGCAGCAGCGAATATGCTTGCGTTTAAATGTGTGGTGTGGGGTAACTGGAAGGAGATTATACCTTATTTCTTAACGGAACTTACGCTTCATTATGCATTTGTGTTAATATGTATGGCGATAGCAGTTATAATTAAGAACAATGTCATAAGCATGACCTTGTCAGTATGTCTTACCATGAATATAATGAGCATTGTGTATGCCTTTATAGATTATGTAGTTAACAGAAAGGGACTTCATAACTTCAGCATCTATAAGTATACAGTAACTGGAAGGATGGCAATGCTTCCTATGAATGCAGGCAGGGATGATGTTGTTAGTTCAATGTGTGTGGCAGTTATATTTATTATTATAATGCTGTCATTAAGCAGTTATATTTTTCAGAAAAGGGATATTTAGAGGATGAGGATTATTATTGGAATATTAGCAGTAATAATTATTATACAGGCATTTATTATGTGGAAATACCAGCGGCAGATTAAGGACATCTGCCGCCAGTTGTCGTTTCTTATGGAACACGATAGTAACAAGCTGATTCAACGTGAAATAGATATGGGGGGAATAGGTGAGCTTTCAGATAAATTGAATGAGCTTCTTGACCTGCGTAAAAAAGAAAGAAATGAGTACAGAAAAAAAGAAGAGCTGATTGCAGATACATATACTAATCTTTCACACGATATAAGGACACCGCTTACATCACTGGATGGGTATTTCCAGCTTATAGAGGAATGTGACAATATAGATGACCAGAGGAGATATCTTGATATAATCAGAGAAAGGCTTAACAGCCTTAATGAAATGCTGGAGGAGCTTTTTACATTCACTAAGCTGAAAAATGATTCATATAAGCTGGAGCTTACGGATTGTTGTATGAACAGAATATTAAAAGAAGCTGTATTTTCTTATTATGATGAATGGAAGAAGCAGGGCATCTGCCCAGATATTAGTATTACTGAGGAAATGCTGTATATATCAGGTAATAAGCAGGGCTTAAGGAGAGTTATACAGAATGTCATAAAAAATGGTCTTGATCATGGGAAAAAGAATATAAGTATCAAGCTTACCCGTGAGGATAATTACGCCTTGCTTAAAATCAGCAATTATACGGAACATCCTGAAAATATTGACTTAAGCCATGTGTTTGAGCGTTTTTATAAAGCAGATGTGGCAAGAGGCAGAGCCTCAACCGGACTGGGTTTATCTATTGCAAAAGAGCTTGTGGAGCGTATGAATGGAGATATAAGTGCAAGAATACAGGGGAATGATTTCATTATTGAGATAAAAGTTTTGCTTGTGGTATAATATGTGAGTATGTCAGGTGGGGTGGACAACATTGATCTTGGAGTGGGAAGAAGATGAACAAAAGGGACTTCAAGAAAAGACACCATCATGAAAGCAGCAGTACTTGTGTTTGGTATACTCTCATTATTTTCATTTGTGCTTTACTTTTACAGTGCAAATCATGCACCGTATACCTATATTGATGTCATATTTTGGGGACCATTATGCTCGTTTATTGGTATCGTGATTTCTATTATTACACGAAAGACTCAAAAAATACATCCTGCGCTATGGATATCAGGGATTATTAGTTGCATGCTTGGTTATCTTGATGAGATTACTGGAGAGTATGCAACACCGGAAGGCTATCTTGTGGATGAGCAGGACGCACAAGAATTTGATAAGCAGTTTTCATAATTATGCATCTTGGTACTGTTTTTGTGCATGTTAGTTGTCTGTATATAGACAATGAAATCAATTAACGATAGAGTAATTATGGTAGTAAATCACCTAAAACGTATATGGAGTTGCATGAAAAAGGAGATACATATATTATACATGAATATTAAATGAGAAAAATAGACAGATTGCAAGAGTACTCTGTCTGTAAAAATTACCAAACTTCCTGGAGGGATAGATTTCTATGATTATCAGATATGCAGAAGAGAAAAATTTTATAGAATTGCGACAGTTTTATGACGGTATGTGTAAAGTTTTGAGCGGAAAAGATTTTCTGCCGGAGGGAGATAAAGGTGGTTTCCCTCCAGATGAAATGATCAAAGATGCAATCAAAGAGAGAAATCAGTTTATCGGTATTGAAGATGGTCGAATTGTTGCGGCGTATATTATGAATCATGATCGTGATGAGGCGTATCACGCAGTTAAATGGCTTATTGATGCAAATGATAACGAGACAGTAGTTATTCATGCCTTGCGTGTCCTTCCGGAATATGGAGGTCGTGGATACTCGAAGCAGTTAGTTCAACACGCAATAGACACAGCAAGGGAAAGAAACATTAAATCAATTCGTCTTGATTGCATAGAGGGAAATGATATTCCACAGAAAATGTATATGTCGTTTGGATTTAAGTATGTGGATAAGGTTGAAATCACATATGTTGATATTGGAGTACCGAGGGAGTTCATCTTATATGAGTTTTTACTCTAATCAAGACATAATAACAGTTATATCTTGAACATTGTACAAACAAATTCCAGTTTTGATTTAATCGAATCCATAACATTTATTAACTGTTATATCTTATCCTCGTGAAGTCCGCAACCCCTTGAAAATGCTAAATTTGTAGCGAGTGAGTTTGCCCTTACGCTTTCCCTTGTGTTATATCCTTTTCCCTCATGTTACGAATGCTCACAAGGGCAAAATTAAGGGAAAGAAAATCCAGTAACAAATTATAACATGAAATGAAAATGGCAGGAAGAACGGATTGAAATGCTTTCAAAACTTTTAGAAAATTAAGGAAAGGACAGATAAGATATGAGATTGATTTATGCAAGATATAATCCGCAATGTAATAGCATAGATGTAACCACGTTTGAAAATGTAGTGCTTAGAATTGATTGCAATAAGGCAGAGGAAGGATTGAGAACTACTCCCGGCTCCCAGTGTTCGTTGAATGCTTTGGCTATTGATAATCCATTAGAATATGCAAGATTATACTTGGATGGAGAAATGCAAGTATGGGTTGATGCAGAGGATCGTTTAGATACGTGGTGATTTTGCTAATATAATATCATGATAGAGGTCTAGTACTAAAAATTCCAGAAAAATATATAGAACGTACGGTTATTCCATAATAAGAGGCAGGAATCTTAAGTTTCTAGATGTTTGAATTTTGCCTTAAGGTAAATAGAGAGGACACATTGATTTTTCAGTGTATCCCCTCTATTTAAAATTATTTTTAAATAGTTCTTGCACAAAAACAAATAGCATGCTAAAATCTATTTAAAGAAAGTTTTAAATAGGTAAAAGATATGGGAGAAACTAACATTTTTAAAGTATTGGCAGATAGCCAGCGAAGAGACATTCTTATTATGTTGAGAAATGAGCGATTAAATGCTGGAGAGATTGCTGAAAAATTACAGATCACACCGGCTGCTCTTTCTTATCATTTAAAATTATTAAAAAACGCAGATTTGATATCTGAATATAAAGAGAAAAACTTTGTTTATTATGAAATCAACACTACGGTTTTCGATGAATTAATTATATGGGTTAACCAGTTTGGAGGGAAAAAAGAATGAAAAAAGTAATGTGGATAGTAGCAATGATTCCAGTTGTAGTTACAAGTGTGGTGCTACAGTTTATGCCTGATATTATACCTATGCATCATGACTTGGAGGGAAACACTGACAGATGGGGAAGTAAAACAGAAAGCTTTATTTTTCCGGTAATTATTTTGTTTATTACACTGTTTTGGCACTTGCTAATCTATGTGTTTGAGAAAAAATCAAAAAATGCAAATACAGAAAAGGAACAGATGGAAGCAAAATCTTCTGCAAAGGTATTATGTGTTGTAGGAATTTCGCAAGCAATCATGTTCGGGATTATGCATTATTTTATTCTTTATTCTTCTTGGATACAGGCAAATGCAGGTGGTGAACATGCGGTTATTGACATTGCAAAAGTTTCATGTATTTTGTGTGGTATTATATTTATTGTATTAGGAAATTTTATGACAAAGGCAAAACGAAATGCAGTAGTGGGAGTTCGAACCGTTTGGAGTATGCACAATGATAATACATGGAGAAAGAGTAACCGCTTTGGTGCAATATGTATTATTATTACGGGGTTATTGACTATCATTACAACCGTATTTACAAGTGGGATGACTGGCACAATCTTTATGTTGATTTATTTATTATTAGCAACAATTGTAACTGTGGTATACTCAAAAAAGATATATGATAAGGAAATAGAAAAATAATTTGTATCTTTATGCGAGAGGGTGAAATTCCAGTCTTTACGGAGAGATAACAAACGAAGGGGAGGCAATTGCCTCCTTTCGTTTGTTATCTACTCCTTCCACGGTTTGGTGGAGAATATGGTCTTGTTAACTCTCGCTCCCTAATGTCCTGTTTCTTAGATTTAAGCCTATCGTGTAGAGACTGCGGCTTTTCTCCATACCGTTGTTTCCAATTCTTAAGGCTGTCCTGATAATCCCCATAAGCTGTCTCTGCCTTATGAAATGCCTTGTAGAAGGCTTCCACATTCGGATACCCGTATTCCTTTACGATATGAGATAAGCGGACTTTCATTCTTGCAATCCGTTCCTCCAATCCGGCTATCTCCGTTGAAAGCTCGGAACGCCTTTTTGCTTTGAAGATACCTTTGCTGTCGGACAGTTCAATTTCAAGGTCACTTCGCTGTTTCTCGAGTGCAAAAATTGCTTTATTCTGTTCCTGCAGCTTTTGATAAATCTCGCATAAGTGCTTGTAAGAAACTGCTTCCGTTGATGGCTGCGGTCTTGGCGGTATGGCAGGCTTTGGTGTATCTGCCTGCTTTCTGCTTTCTTCTGGTACAGCTTTCTGCTCTTTGAAATCTGTGTTCTCCGGTCTTGCTTCAAGCTCTTTGGAAATTACTTTATCTGCAAGCTCCAGAGTTTTGAGAAATACTTTGGAGATTAACAGTTCTAATACTGCAATGGCAGTACCGATAATGGAAGATAACAGATTCGGTCTGTTTCCGTAAAGCCATACGGATTCCACAATCTTGTCCGTTATCCGTTCCTTTTTTATCTGCATGATTTCTGACTTGGAAACACCCGTTACAATCGCTCTGTCAACCGTCTGATTCCACAAGGTGCGTTTACTGTTGTTTGCCTCAATCTCGGCGGCTTTCGGATTGTTCTTACCAATCTTTTTGGTGGCAAGATACATACCGCCACGCTCAAAAACTTCTAACCGCTGGCTTTTATCCCGCACATACTGATTGATAAGATTGGTATAATCCTGCTTGACGGTATCAAGGAAATTTTCAGCCTTGAAGTGTTTATCCTTAATGGAGAAAATCTGTCTTTCGTATACCTCACCTTTGTGAATCACCTTACACCTTTTACGGATATTTCCTTCTTCATCAAGTATCTCTTTCTTGGTGCGTACATGATTTCCCTTTTCGTCATAGAACATATTGCGGGTGGCAACCTTTTCTATGGGTTGTTCCAAGAGTGTACGCTCCGAAAAAATGAGATGGATGTGATAGTTGGTTTTCCGCTTATTGTGATGCAGGGCTGCGATACAGTCCGTTCCGTAAGTCTGTCTGAAATGGTCTGTAAATATCTGCAACAGTCTGTCTGGAGGATACTCCGTAAAAGATTCCGGCAGGGCTATGATCAATTCCCTTGCCTCAATACATTTCCCCTCCGTACCGCTTTTTTTAAATTCTGCCTGATTATATTTTGCAAGGTCAGTCCAAAAATTACGGTCTGTGGTTTCATATACCGCATACAGATTTTCCTGCTTCTTTGGGCTTGAAATATAATAAATTCTTCCCCGGACATTGTGGAGCTTCGTCATCTGAATAAATGAATTTCTTGGCATGTGCTTCCTCCTTTCCGTATCTGCCAAGTACGAAGCTGCAAGAAATGAGGATGGGAAACTTTCTAATGTGAAAGTGAGTAGGCTACATAGGTAGCCTGTCTACGAACATATCCGCCTGTCGGCGAAAAGCTCCCAGCAGGGCGAAATACACAGAGTACAAATCGTAAGATTTGTGCGAGGGGTGTATTTCGCTCTCAAACGCCGAGGGCTTGTATAAAAAAGTTTCTTCCCCACTTCTTAAATTTCCGGTTGTATCTTAGAGGAAGCACATGGTATAATCTATTTGCGTGTAGGTATATCATGGCTTCGGTCAGATACATACCTTAGGGATGGTCTTAGGACTGTCCCTATTTAATTTGTCACATTTCTTGTGACAGCTCTGACATTTCCTTTGTCCCTTAAGTCCCTGCCTTCATTGGCGGTCATGAACTTTTCAAGCATATCCGTTTTGATAAGGACTTTCCGTCCTACCTTCAATACCGGAAGCTTTTTCCATTCTACCAGTTTCCGCAGGGTATTTCTGCCGATACCCGTATAGTCGGCAGCTTCCTCAATGGACAGTGCAATCTTCACTTCTGTCATTAAAACACCTCCTCTTGAATTGCATAATGCAATTTTGTGACTATGCCTACTATATAACTTTTATATCTTCTTGTCAAGCGTTACGAAATTTTAAAAGTAATTATTAACTTGCATATTGCAATGCTACTTTTACTGTGTTATACTTTAGCCATACCGAAAAAGGAGGCGTATCAGAATGAAAGATAAAGAATTACGCAAGTTAATCGGTAGCAGGGCAAAACAACGCAGACTGGAATTAGGTGTCAACCAGCCTTATATAGCAGAAAAGATGGGAGTTACCGCTTCCACCATACAGCGGTATGAGGCAGGAACGATTGACAACACCAAGAAGCTTGTTCTGGATGGTCTGTCGGAAGCACTTCATGTATCAGTGGAGTGGCTGAAGGGCGAGACGGAAGAAATGACAAGTGATGTTACGGATAAAAGGGAATTACAGATTCGTGATACCATGACTTCCATTCTCTCCAAACTGCCTTATGATATGAAGGCAGACGAAGCGGATTTTTCCAAAGATTTACTGCTGCTGATGTTGAAGGAATACGAATTATTCGTTGATTCCTTTCAATATGCCTGTAAGAATTTTAAAGGGAATACGGAAGATGCCACAATTGCAAAAGTAATGGGGTTTGAATCCAATCAGGAATATAATGAGATTATGTTCCTTAGGGAAATCACCCATACGGTAAACGCACTGAACGACATGGGCGACATTGTAAGGCTCTATTCCAAGAATCCCGAAACGGCAGCCGTAAGGCTTGCAAATCTTCTTTCAGAGAAAGACTCCGAACCGGTATAGATTAGACAACCGGAGTTATGATATACTTACACGCAGAAAGCATTTCATCAGTTCCGATTGTCGATATCGAAAGGAGTAACGATTATGGCAAAAGGTTCTGTAAGAAAGAAAGGCAAGAAATGGTACTACCGCTTCTATGTGGAAGATGCAAGCGGTAATCTGGTGCAGAAGGAATTTGCAGGTACGGAAAACAAAAGCGAAACGGAAAAGCTGTTGAGGCAGGCAATGGAGGATTATGAAGCCAAGCGGTTTGTTGCAAAGGCTGAAAACATCACACTCGGAGAGTTGCTTGACCTGTGGGCTGAGGAAGAATTAAAGACAGGCACATTGAGTAATGGAACGGTTGGCAATTATCTTCAGACAATTGGGAGAATCAAACAACACCCTATCAGCAAAAGGAAACTGAAAACGGTGACTTCGGTACACCTGCAGGAGTTTATGGATTTGCTCTCATTTGGAGGCACTGTGGGAGATTTTATATCAAAAGGATATTCCATTGATTATGTAAGGTCATTTTCAGCAGTATTGCAACAGTCATTCCGGTTTGCGGTATTTCCGAAACAGTTTATTACCTTCAATCCCATGCAGTATGTGGTGATGAGGCACAAAAAGGAAGAAACGGATTTGTTTGCGGATGAAACAGCCGCAGACAGAGACAAGGTTAAACCGCTTTCCTTTGAAATGTACCGGAAACTGATTGAACAGCTTGGAAAACGAAGTGGGGATGCGATTCTTCCGGTTCAGATAGCATACTTTACAGGTCTCAGACTTGGAGAGGTAGCAGGTCTGACATGGCAGGATATCAACCTTGAAGAACAGTATCTCACTGTACGCAGGAGCATCCGCTACAATGGGGCTACCCATAAGCACGAAATCGGTCCGACAAAGTGGAAAAAGATCAGGGTTGTTGACTTTGGCGATACCCTCGCAGATATTTTGAGGAATGCAAAAAAGGAACAGCACAAAAACCGTTTTCAGTATGGGGAACTCTACCAGCGGAATTTTTACAGAGAAGTAATGGAAAAGAATCGGGTGCATTACGAGTATTATCATTTGGGAATGACAGAGAATGTGCCGGAAGATTACACCGAAATCTTCTTTGTATGCTTAAGGGAGGATGGTTGTCTGGAACTTCCGGCAACCATAGAAACAGCCTGCCGGACAGCAGGAAGAAAAGTACCGGAGCTTGAAGGTTTCCATTTCCACACATTAAGGCATACCTACACGACAAACCTCTTATCCAACGGGGCTCAGCCTAAGGATGTGCAGGAACTGTTAGGACACTCAGACGTGAGTACCACCATGAATGTCTATGCCCATGCTACAAGGGAAGCAAAGCGGACTTCCGCAAGACTTCTTGATAAAGTGGCAGGCAATGATTAAACAACTGAATAATGAATTTTCCCTTGTAATTATCCCATAAGGGCAAAAACAAGGGAAAAGGATACATATATAGAATTTTCAATGGCAGAAAGCCTTGAAAATAAGGGAAAGTTAAGAAAGTTAATAGATAACTCCCAGTTTGTCGTAAACATTTACATACTATTGTTTAGAAAAAAACAGTTCCGTTTATCCCCTCGAATTTCTCCTATAAGTGAAGGAACAATTTCTGACTTTATGACAGGGTTACATTCCCTGTCATTTTTATGGTCATTTATAGAAAAGAACAGGGGTTTACGAACCTTGCACACTATACCGATGATGGGGATAGCGGCACACTTTTTTGGATGAAATATCTGCAGATATTATGTATATATTTGACATATGCCAATGCAATCATATATAATTGTTTGTATTTGGGATAATAATCAGTAATCAAGGGGTATAAAAGATACATGAAAACAATAGAATTTGATACACATTTCTACAAAAAGCTGTGGACACTCATGGTCCCGATAATGGTGCAGAATCTGATGCTGGCGCTGGTGGCTGTGGCGGATGCTTTCATGCTTGGAGGACTGGACCAGAACTATATGTCGGCAGTCTCGCTTGCCACACAGATACAGTTCATCCAGAACATGTTTCTATCAGCGGCGACAGCGGGCCTTGCAATACTCGGAGCGCAGTATTGGGGCAAGCAGGATATAAAGGCGCTCGATGACATATTCGCTCTTGCAATCAGGATATGTGGCATAGTATCGGTGCTGTTTTTCGTGGCATGTGCATTTTTTCCACGATATCTGATGCTTATTTTCACAAACGAGCCGGTGCTTATAGATTATGGTGTAAGCTATCTTAAAATAGCTTCTTTTTCGTATCTGTTGACAGGTTTTTCGCAGTGTTATATAGTCATGATGAAGATATCAGAGCACGCGGGTACTGCGGCGGCAGTCAGCTCAATTACAGTGCTTATAAACATAATACTCAATGCCATATTTATCTATGGTGCATTTGGAATCGAGAGCATGAATGTGAGGGGAGCGGCACTTGCCACACTCATATCAAGAGTAGTGGAGCTTATGCTTTCAATCACATTTTCGTACAGACCGGGATATATCAGGCTTAAAATTAGAGAGCTTTTGGTGAGGAACAAGGAGCTGTCAGCAGATTTTATGAAGTGCTCCGGACCGATTCTCGGAGCAAGCCTTGTATGGGGTATAGGTTTTACATCGTACTCTACATTTATGGGACACATGGGAACAGACGCAGCAGCGGCCAACTCCGTCGCAGCGGTTGTGCGTGATATCATTTGCTGTCTCAGTGCAGGTATATCAAGTGCAGCAGGCATTATGATAGGAAATGAGCTTGGCGCAGGAAATTTAAAGCGTGGAAAAGCATATGGTGTCAGAATGGCAAAGCTATCATTTTTGTGTGGAGCTGTTATGACAGTGCTTATGGCGGTTTCAGCACCGGTGATTTTACATTTTGTAAAGCTCACACCGCAGGCTGCAGAGTATCTGAAGCAGTTATTCGGTGTACTTGCCTTCTACATGATTGGACGATCGGTAAATGAAATCATCATAAACGGTGTCTTTGGTTCGGGAGGAGATACGATGTTTGATATGTACTCTCTTGCTGTGACGATGTGGGGCATAGCAATACCGCTTGCAGTTGCAGGCACATATTTTTTGAACTGGCCGGTGGTTGTGGTATATGCGTGCACCTGCGTGGATGAGGTTGGAAAGATACCGTGGACACTCATACATTTTAAAAAATACAAGTGGGTAAAGGATTTGACAAGATAATGGAAAATGTATGAAAACAAGCGTGTGCGCAGGGAGTAAATCGGATTTAGCGCTAAACTGATTTGAACAAAAAGAGGATATTGAATTGCGGCATCGGCTGTCAAGGGATAGCGTAATTTATATGAGAGGGAGTATTTCATGCAGGAAATATACAGAGTAAAGACAAGTCCGGTGGCATTATCGGACAATATGATAATAGGTGAAAAATACAGGATTACAGTTCTGACAGAAGCCCTTGTCCGTCTGGAATACAGTGAAGATGGCGTATTCGAGGATAGGGCAACACAGACAGTATTGTTCAGGGATTTTCCAAAGACCGGCTATCATGTGGTGCGTAACGCTGATGGAATTGAGGTTCATACATCAATGCTGCACCTGATATATAATGAGAAGGAGTTCTCATCACACGGACTGAGTATACAGATTAAGGGAAACCTGAGCGCATATCACAGCATCTGGCATTATGGCGAGAAGGTGCATGATTTGCAGGGTACAGCGCGTACACTTGATGACGTAAACGGAGAGGTTGAGCTTGGACACGGTGTTGTTTCACGCTTTGGATATTCAATTCTTGATGACAGTAAATCACAGATTTTACTTGACGATGGATGGATTGAGCCAAGAAAAAAAGGTGTGTCTGATTTGTATTTCTTTGGATATGGACATGATTATAAACAGGCGCTCAATGATTTTTACAGGCTTTGCGGCAAGACTCCGATGCTTCCGCGATATGCACTGGGAAACTGGTGGAGCAGATATTATAAATACTCAGAAGAAAGCTATATGGAGCTGATGGACAAATTCGATGAAAAGAATATCCCATTCACAGTAGCTGTAATAGATATGGACTGGCATCAGGTTGATGTGGACCCTAAATACGGAAGCGGATGGACAGGATATACTTGGAACAAAAAGCTTTTCCCGGATCCGAAGCGCTTTCTTGGAAAGCTCCATGACAGAGGAATGCATACTACCCTGAACGTACATCCTGCGGATGGTGTGCAGGGCTGTGAAGAAATGTATGTTGATATGGCAAAGGAAATGGGCGTGGACTATGAAAATGAGGACCCGGTTGTATGTGATCCGGCAAGCCCAAAGTTTATGGATGCATATTTTAAGTATCTTCATCATCCGAGAGAGGCTGAAGGTGTGGATTTCTGGTGGATTGACTGGCAGCAGGGCAGCAACTGCAAGGTTGAAGGATTGGATCCGCTATGGATTTTTAATCATTTTCATTATCTCGATAATAAAAGAGACGGCAAGCGTCCAATGACATTTTCGCGCTATGCAGGTCCGGGAAGCCATAGATATCCGATTGGATTTTCGGGAGATACACATATTACATGGGAGTCGCTTGATTTTCAACCGTATTTTACAACGACAGCGACAAACATCGGATATGGATGGTGGAGCCATGATATTGGCGGACATATGCTTGGCTACAAGGATGATGAGCTGACAGCCAGATGGACACAATACGGTATATTCTCTCCGATAATGCGTCTGCACAGCTCATGCAGCGAATTTAACGGCAAGGAGCCGTGGCGATTTAAAAAAGAGACTGAGGAAGCGATGGAGGCGGCGCTCAGACAGAGGCATTGTATGATTCCGTATCTGTATACCATGAACTATCGCAGCTATGCCGAGAATATGCCGCTGATTGAGCCTATGTATTATGAGTATCCTGAAAATGCAGAGGCTTATGAGGTAAAGAATCAGTATTTCTTTGGCAGCCAGCTTATGGCAGCACCTGTTACAACTCCACGTATTAAGGGACTTAATGTGGCAAAAACCAAAGTATGGTTCCCGGAGGGCATCTGGTATGATATCTATACAGGCATGCGCTATGATGGTGGAAGAATGCTGGAGGTTTACAGGGATTTGAGCAGCATACCTGTGTTTGCGAAGGCTGGAGGCATACTTGCGTGTGCAGATGCTGATGAGCTTGATGCAAGATCTGTTATCAAAAATCCTGATGTATTATGTGTCAGGGTATTCCCGGAGGCTGATGGTGAGTTTGAGCTATACGAGGATGACAATGAATCCTGCGGATATGTGGATGGCAGATGTGTGACCACAGCTATGAAATATTCTGCGGATAAAGATATGTTTGTCATTTCTCCGGCAGATGGAGATACATCATTAATACCTGACAACAGAACCTATAAGCTTGTCTTTGAAAGAAGAACCGAGACAGCAGCCGATAAGGTAAAGGTATCTGTGGATGGTAAAGAGGTATTGGCAAAGAATAAATATGATAAAGAAAACAGAAAGCTCATCGTTACTGTAAATGCATCGACAGCGAGCAAAATAAGCGTTGCAATATCGAAAGACACAGTAGCGCTTGATAATCAAATCGAAAAAAGATGCTTTGATTTCCTGAATCAGGCAGAGATAGGCTTTGTGCTAAAGGATGAAATCTACGGTCTTATTACATCGGGAAAGAAAACAACAGTGATTTTATCAGAGCTCAAGGCAAAGGAGCTTGATACAGAGCTGTATGGTGTATTGACAGAGATACTTACAGCCTGAGGCAGTCACCGGTCATACTAGGTGTGACCGGTGACTTTCTTTGTTGTAAAAATTAAAAATGGATGATACTATTATAGTAAACAAAAGTATTTTTATAAGAAACATCAGGAGAAACTATATAATTCAAGGGAGGATTATGCAATGGGAAATTCATATAAGAACTGTAAAATACAGGACAACACAGCAGAGCTGATCTACGAGAACGGCAGTCTGTTTGTTACCATATTTGAAAATAACATAGTGCATGTTGCACAAAAACCCGGCATCGAAAGTGTTGCAATAGAGGAGGGCTTTATTCCGAAGACCGCCACATCGGACGTGACCTGTAAGGATACGTCTGATGTCAAGGGGACCGTAGCAGAAGCCGGTGTAAGCGATGCAGCAGTTAAAGCAGTTATCAGCGCAAGGGATATTACTGTAAATGTAAAGGATAACGAGAAGCTTGATATTTATTACAAAGGGAAGCTTGTGCTTTCAGATTATGAAAAAGCACGCAAAAAGAGTGAGAAGAATCCGTACGAGGATCTTGCCATCGCAGAGCTTGAGGGACATACTGTCGGAAAAAATGAAGAAAAAACTGACTCTGTTACCATCATCAAAAAGCTTGGAAATGATGATGCTATTTACGGTCTGGGAGATAAGCCGGGATGCCTCAACAAGCGTGGATATTCATATGTAAACTGGAACACGGATGATCCTGCGCCACATGTGGACAGCTTCAAATCGCTGTACAAATCCATACCATTTTTTATCGTGCTGGGCGATGAATATTGCTATGGAATTTTTGCGGATAATACCTACAAGACAACCTTTGATTTCGGTTATGAAAACACAGATTACTATTTCGTCGAGCATGAGAAGGGTGAGCTGGACTACTATTTTATGCCGGGAAATGATATGGCAGAGGTGGTGGGACTTTATACATCACTGACAGGCACCACACCGATTTATCAGAGATGGATATACGGCAGCCATCAGAGCCGCTGGGGCTATTACACACAGGATGAGGTGCTTGATATAGCTGACAAATTCCGCGAGCTTGATATCCCATGCGATGTGATACATATGGATATCGATTACATGAATGGCTACAGGGTATTCACCTTTGATGACAAGAAATTCCCGGATGTAAAGGGTCTTTCAGAGAAGCTTGCTGACAGGGGTGTAAAGCTCATATCCATCATTGACCCGGGTGTGAAAAAGGATGAGGACTATTTCATGTACAAAGAGGGCATGGAGATGGATGCATTTGCACATGATACAGATGGCAGTGTATATGAAAATGCTGTATGGCCGGGAACATCGGTATTTCCGGACTTCACAAAGCAAAGCGTCAGAAGCTGGTGGGGAGACAAGACAAAGATACTTCTCGAGCACGGTATCAGTGGCATATGGAATGATATGAATGAGCCTGCAAGCTTCAACGGACCACTGCCGGATGATGTGCAGTTTGAGTATGGAGCACATGAAAAGGTTCACAATATTTACGGACATTTTATGGCAAAAGCCACATATGAGGGACTTGCGAAAAATGATGGTGGAAAACGTCCGTTTGTACTTACCAGGGCTGCATATGCCGGAAGCCAGAAATACTGCGGTGGCTGGACCGGAGACAATCACAGCATCTGGGCGCATATAGCACTTTCGCTCGAGCAGGTGTGCAATCTGTCAGTCAGCGGACTTGCCATGTGCGGCAGCGATATAGGCGGTTTCGGAAGTGATACTACACCGGAGCTTCTTGTCAGATTTTATGAGGCAGCAGTATTTGTGCCGTTTTTCAGAAATCATTCAGCGATGGGAACACGCAGACAGGAGCCTTGGCAGTTTGACGAGACTACGATAGATGCAGTCAGAAAGACAGTAAAGCTCAGATACAGATTTATCCCATATATCTATGATCTGGCACATGAGTGTGAAAAGACAGGAGCACCTATCGTGCGCCCGCTCGTATACGAGTATCCTGCAGATAAGCATGTGAGAAATATTTCCGATGAATATATGCTCGGAAGCTTTGTACTGGTTGCACCTGTGATCGCACCGGGCAAGGAGGCAAGAGAGGTTTATCTGCCTGACGGCGACTGGTATGATTACTACACAGGCGAAAAATACAGTGGCGGCAGATATATTTTAGCAGATGCACCACTTGATAAAGTACCTGTCTTCATAAAAGCAGGGGCCATTATTCCTGTTGCAGACGGAGAAATCCGCTCTACAGAGGACATTACAGAGGATAAGATCAGCATACTGACATATCCGGGCAAGGGCAGCTTCTTGCATTATCAGGATGACAATGAGACGTTCGCATACAGAAACGGTGCGTATAATGCTGTTGAGTATACCCTGGATGGGGATAAGCTTGAGAAGAAAGTGTTGCATAAGGGATTGTAAAAATACATAACCTTAAATTTAAAATTCAATATCAACCTCAACAGGGCAGTGGTCTGAACCGAGTACATCGGTATGGATTGCTGCCTTTTGCAGCTTATCATTGATGCGCTTTGATGTGATAAAGTAGTCGATACGCCAGCCTGCGTTCTTCTCGCGTGCCTTAAAACGGTATGACCACCAGGAATATATACCCTCGGCATCCGGATAAAAATATCTGAAGGTATCGGTAAAACCGGAACCTAAAAGCTCTGTCATTTTAGCACGTTCCTCGTCTGAAAAACCTGCATTCTTGCGGTTTGTTTTTGGATTTTTCAGGTCAATCTCATTGTGTGCGACATTCAGATCACCGCACAGTACGACAGGCTTTTTGGCATCAAGAGCTTTAAGGTATTCACGGAAATCATCCTCCCACTGCATACGGTACGGCAGCCTTTTCAGTTCATTCTGTGAGTTTGGAGTATAGCAGGTTACGAGATAGAAATTGTCATATTCGAGTGTGATGACACGTCCTTCCTTATCATGCTCCTCAATGCCTATGCCGTAAGACACAGATAATGGCTCATTTTTGGCGAAAATGGCTGTGCCGGAATAGCCTTTTTTCTCGGCATAATTCCAGTACTGGTGATAGCCCGGCAGGTCAAGGTCAATCTGTCCCGCCTGTAGCTTGGACTCCTGTATACAAAAGAAATCCGCATCTATACTGTTAAAAAAATCAAGGAAACCTTTCTGGACGCATGCGCGCAGTCCGTTTACATTCCACGATATAAATTTCATGTCTTAATCCTCCATATAAGTGTGTGTATTAAAATCATATTTAAAAAGTTATTCTTCTTACAAAAACGAAATCATATAAGCAGGCAGACAGAGTATGTCTTTGTCTTTTGAGAAATCCTTTGTATATACGAGATATTTTTGAAGAATACGGTTTGAAAATTTTATTGAAAATTCATCCAGGGACTTATGGGTTTTATAGCCACTGGATTTTACTTCAATAGGGCAAACCTTATTTTTTTTGGCAATAAGAAAATCTATTTCGTAATTATGGCGCGAACTTTCATTAAAAAAAGTATAGTAAAATAATTCGTTGCCATTACACGTTAAAAGCTGTGCAACTACATTTTCGTAAAGATAGCCTAGATTAGTTCCTAGCTTGTCATTTAACAATTTTTCATAAATTATGTTTTCTGTGAAATCTTTGTCTTTAAACATCAATGTAGTAAACAGCCCGGTATCGCATAAAAATAGTTTAAACCGGGTTAAGTCTTTGTTGGTTGACATACCGGCACTTGGGTCATTTGCATGGTATGATACCAAAACAGTTTTTGAGTCTTTTAACTCTGCAATCAGTTCCAGTGTATTATCGGCGCGATTGTTTGTCAGTACGCTTGATACCTGATATCGCGAAGCATTTTTGTTTAGCTGCGCAGGAATTGCATCAAAAAGCATAGATATTTTTCCAGTGGCATCTATTTTTTTGAAATCATCTTCATAAAGATTCAGAATATCACGCTTCACGTCATCAACCTTACGGAAGTTATTGGTTTTGATATATTCATCAACTGCCTGCGGCATTCCCCCGACAAGCATATAAAGACGGAAATCACGCATCAATTTACGATTAATCTCTTCTCCGAAGGGTTTTTGAGAATCGAATAGCTTATGGATTAGGGGGATAGTTGTTTCATCATTCAAAGCCCATAAAAATTCTTCATAATCCATAGGATACATGTTTAGCTTTCTCTCTTCGCTTGGAATAAGTATATCCTGTACGTTTTTTTTGATAGAAATCAGAGAACCGGTTTCTATATAATCATATCGGTGATCTTTTACAAGTGATTTGATAGCCTGTCTTGCGCGGGGGCATAATTGTACTTCGTCAAAAATAATCAAAGACTCTCTCTCATAGAGATCGACTTTGTATTGGAGCTGCAACTGCAAAAACAGATAATTCAGATCTGAAATATCCTCAAACAGTTCACGTATATTTTTTGAGACGATTGAGAAATCAATGATTATATAACTTTTGTATTCATTTCGTCCAAATGACTCTACGATGGTTGACTTGCCTATACGACGGGCTCCTTCGATTAAGAGTGCTGTTTTACCATCGGAATCCTTTTTCCATTGCAATAATTTATCATATATTTTTCGCTTAAACATGACATTCTCCTAATAAAATTACAAAATCGCATTTTTTATTTTGATGTTTTACTACAAAATCGCATTTTTTATTTCAACGATTTACCACAAAATCGCATTTTCTTTTTTGCTATTTTACCACAAAATCGCATTTTTTAAAAGAGGTTTGTA
>OHOK01000506.1_pt1 | contig 20158 bp, 35 predicted proteins | sample 1569731 | NCBI WGS metagenome assembly OHOK01 (sample SAMEA3879559, study PRJEB24766) | human gut metagenome | biome: human-associated habitat; feature: feces | place: USA | collected 1985/1987
ATGAGCACTCTCCTACTCGATTTATGCTAAAGATGTTAGTAGGAAGAAAGCTCTTGACGATGTTGCAGCAGATATGGGACTTGTGGTAACGTATGCTGATGATTGCGAATTTACGACGTTTGCCAATGGCTTTTCTTTTGTCGGTGCAGGACGTGAGTGCCTTGATAAAGTTTGTGCTGGCACTGACTTGGAATGGAGTATTCAAAACAATACCTTGCAGATTATTAAGCAAGGCGGCAATACCAATGTGCAGGCTATAAAGCTTACACCTGGAAGCGGATTAATTGGTTTTGTTGAAAAACTTCTTAAAGGTCCAACAAAAGCGGCAAAACAAAAAACAAGTAAAAAGACTACCCAACCTAAAAGGGATAAGAAAGCAGGCTGGAATGTTAAATGCCTTTTACAGCCTGTATTAAATCCTGGAGATTTGGTTTACATTGATTCGCGGAAAATAAAAGGCTGGTTTAAAATAGAAAGCTTAAAGCATAACGGCTCGTATAGCGGACAGAATTGGTATACGGAGCTTGAAGTGTATGAGATTGTACCGAAGGAGTGATTAGATATGAGCCTTGATGCAACAACAGATACGCTGGAAGGATTGGAAAATCTGATGCAGCAAAAAATAGGCAATATTCACACTTGCTTGCCTGGTACAATCTTGTCATTTGATGCTTCTACTTGCCTTGCCAGCGTGAAGTCAACGTTAAAGAAATTTACCTCCGACGGCAGAGTTCTTGAATACCCGGTTATTGATGGTGTTCCTGTTTTTATGCCCCATGCTGGAGCGGCACAGATTACCTATCCGGTAAAGCCTGGCGATAGTTGCTTAATAGTTTTTTCTGAACGCAGTATCGATGAATGGCTTGGTGTTGGAAGTGATGATAACCATGATCCTCGACAATATGATTTGACTGACGGCTTCTGTTTTGTCGGCATGATGCCGTCACAGTCAATATCTGCTAATAACGTTGAAGTTATTAATGGTGGCACAAAAATTAGCCTTACACCTGGCAATACGATTAATGTTGTCGGAAATATTAACGTGCAAGGGACAATTACTTGCACAGGAGATGTACAAGGTGGCGGTATTAGTCTTATCGGCCACACTCATTCCTATCATCATGGAACTACGAGTTCGTCACAGTAAAGGAGGGACGCTATGAAGAAAGAAGATGTTTTGAGAGCCTATGAGGAACAAAAAGCGGCTTGCATTGCAGCGTTCCCTACACTGACAAGCTCGTGGACATATTTTGTCCAACTTGAAAAAGCTATTGATAGCTATTTTAGCAATGTTGATGGTGTGTCTGATTCTGTTCGTGCTGTTATTCGTGGTGCTTATGTATCGCAGACAAAAGCTGCGTTAAAGTGCGAAGATGATAAAAAGTACGGCATTAAATACAATGCTGATGTAGGCAGTATTGATTTAACGCCGTATTGGTATGCGTGGGAATGGCTAAAAGAAAATCTTGCCGATAAAATCAAATATACTACTTCTGAAACATCTGCACAGGCAGAAGGAAGTGCTGGTGAAAAGATTGTTGATGCTGAACAGCCGGAGCTTGATACTGTTATCAAAGATATTTTGACAGCTAGGGTTACTGAAGCTACGCAGATTAATGATTATGCTGAATCGTTCTGGCAAGGTAACAGAAAAATGGATTTCATTTGCCTTGTAGAGGATAGAGGTAATGTTATAAAAACACCCAACAAGAAAGCGATTGTTGAAAAGCTTTATCTTGATTGTGGGCTACTTGCACAAATTCAAGAGAACAGTTTGGATGTATATGTTCCTAGTTATTTAGGAGGTGATGCAAGTGCTTGATTTAGCTTTAAACGCAAAGACGCATGACCTTGCTTTAAATGGTGATGTGCTGTTTATTGACAATGTTGAGCGTGTAGCGCAGCAGATAAAAATTCAGCTTCTCACGTTCCTCGGGGAGTGGTTTTTGGACGTTACGCATGGCGTACCTTATCTTGATTATGTGCTTGTCAAAAATCCAAACTTCACGCTAATTAGAGAGCTTTTTCGTGAGCAAATTTTAAAAGTTGACGGAGTAAGCAATTTAGTTAGCATTGATATTGATTTTGAATCTGCTACACGAAAAATGTTGTTAAGCTATGAAGCGGAAACTGAATACGGCATGATTGTAAGGAAGGAGGTTTTAGGCTATGGAGTACGGAGTAACAGTTAACGGTTTTGTCAGAAAGCGTTTGCCGGAGATAAGAGAAGATATTTTTAAAAGCTTGGAGCAAAATTTAGGCTCGACAGTTAGCCGTCAGCCTAACAGCATGATAGGCGTTCTCGTTGGTGTGTATGCTGCTGAGCTTGACCGAATGTGGCAGCTTTTAGAGCGTGATTATTATGACCGCTCGCCGATTAGTGCCAGCGAAGGCAGTTTAGATAATACGCTTGCTTACACCAATGTGCAGCGCAAGAAAGCTCAGGCAAGCTATCTTTACGCTGTATGTTATGGACGCAGTGGAATGGTTCTTCCTGCTAACTGCCAGATTAAAGATGTTTCCGGCTACAAATGGAATATCATAGAAGAAAGCACGATCACTCTTAATGACTGCGTTCACGTTACACTTGAAGTCGAAGCACCGACTAACGGAAAAATTTACAGCGTACAGTTTGACAACGATGCAGTTATAAAATACACAGCGCAAGAAAATGATACTGCGTTGATTGTGGCTGTTGCCTTGGCTTCTCAGAACGTTGAAAAGTGGCAAGGTAGTATTGTTGAAGGTAAGCTGGTTTTTGAACGCTCCGACAGGCGATATGGAGCTGTGGTAGTGCCTAACGAATCGTTTGTAGTAACGCAGGTTGGAAGTCCTATTCGTTTTGATTGCGAGGAATACGGAGAAATCGAACCTTTGCTAAATAGCGTGAATTACATCAACACAAATTATGACGGTTGGTTTTCTGTTAGTAACGAATCTGAAACATATGTAGGTCGTGACTACGAAACAGCATCCGAGGTTCGTCAGCGGTATGCGTCTGCTGTGTTTAGAAACAGCATAGGAATGAAAGAAAGTATTAAGGCTGCACTGCTTGAATTGCAGGATGTTACCAACGTAACTATTTATGAAAACCGCACTGATGAAACAGTTGATGGCTTAAAACCTCATTCTTTCCAGGCTATTGTTTTCGGTGGTGATGAAGAAGCTATTGCTCGCACTATCTTAAATGTTGCACCTTTAGGCATTGATACAAACGGCGATATTTGCGTTCGCATTGAGGACAGCGAGGGTGCAGAGCAAGATGTATGCTTTAGCCGTCCGCACGAGGTACAGATTTATGTCAAAGTTATTATTAAAGAATATAATGAAGAAATTTTACCTGGTGATGCAATCGACAAAATTAAAAATATCGTTGTCGAACAGATTGGCAAGCTGTCGATGGGTAATGATGTTATTTATCAGCGTTTGCTTGGTCCTATTTACAGCGGTGTTGACGGTATTAGCTATATTGAGTGCAGCGTGTCTAAAGACGGTCAAGCGTATAAGCAGGAAAACATTTCGATTGAACGTAATGAGCTGGCAGTAACAAAGCTTGCTAATGTTACTGTAGCTTTGGAGTTGTAACCATGACTACAAGCGAAAGAATGTATAACCATTTGTTAAGTCAGTTTCGCAACAAGCCTAACATTAAAGCTTTTCTTAATGCCGTTGGAAACGAACTCGACAGCATAGATAAAGTAAGGGAGCAGATAAGGACACAGATATGGCCAGATACGGCAGTTGGTAAGCAGCTTGATATGTGCGGTGAAGTCGCTGATATTACTCGCCGTGTTGAAAATGCTATTGCAATGGATTTTTTTGGTTTTCCTGATCATGGCAACATGGGATTCGGGCAAGCTCCGTTTAGACGTATGTATGATAATTATCTTACATCCAGCGACTTAAACGACCGTTATTACCGTCTTGCTGTTATCTCGAAGATTGAGAAAAATACGACGGACTGCTCTCGCGTTAGCACTATACACAGCATAAAGAAAGTTTTTGGTGTTGAACGTATTTCTGCTGTAAATGCCGGAAATGCCAAAATGCGTATAGGAATAGGACGTTTAGTAACAAGTCAAGAAAGCCGCTTGATTGATGCACTGAACCTTATTATCCGTGGCGCAGGTATTGGCGTGATTTATGTCTATTCTTTTGATGCTACAAATACGTTCGGCTTTAGTAGAAGCGGAGAAAATCCTTATAGATTTAAAGGATTTAATCAAGGAACATTCGCAAGGATTATAAAGGTGAAAGGGGGACTTGTTGAATAATGGTAATGAAACAGCCTACTTTTGATTTAATTTTTGGCAGCAGCGCAAGCGTTGGTGAGATGATTGATTCTTGGCCTGAGCTTGATTACCTGCGTGGTTGGGGGTATCTTGACAAAGGAGAAGCGCCGCCACTTGAATACTTCAATAAATTGCAAAATGTGAGCGATTTAAAAAGTCAGTACCTTTTTAACAGTTTAAACATTCGCAAGAACAATACATCTTATGTTAATGGCGACATCGTATTGTCACCTAACTTGCCTAAAAGTCTTGTCTTAGCATGTACTGTTGGCGGTGACACAGCTGTGAGTGAGCCAGATTTTCGAGAGGCTGTACTCGGAACAACTTATAATGATGGCTCAGTGACATGGGAAGTTATTCCAAGAGCTTACAAGCTAAAGACGGCAACCGAAGCTGAAATTCAGAATTTAATTACAAAGGAGCTGGCATAATGGCTAACTTGCAAAAATTAATTGATCTTGACGGATTAAGCTATTTTTTAGGACAGATTAAAGCTAAATTTGTTCGTTCCGTAAATAATATAAAACCTGATTCTAGTGGCAATATTAATATCGCTAATATGACAGGTGCAACATATTACAGTTCTGGTAAAGCAGGACTTGCGCCAATTCCGGCGGCAGGAAAGCAGGATATGGCATTATGCGGCGATGCTACATATAAAGTTCTTCCTATTGCTGGTGGCGGTACAGGACAAACTACCGTTGCTGGTGTTCGTTATGTTTTGGGTTTAGGTAACACAAATGGAGCATTGCCTATTGCTAATGGCGGTACCGGAGCTACAACCGCCGAAGCTGCAAGACGAAATCTTGGCATTGATAGTATAGGCGTAAAATTGGTTATCTACACTTAATTAGGGGTGATAGCGGTGTTTTCGACGTTAGTATCACCGACACATGATAGTTTCTAGCTAAGGGATGAGGTTAAGATGAGATATAAGATAATGGTCAACGGCGCTGCGTATAAAGCGCGATACGCCAATGGCAGCTATGTGCCTGATGTCGCTAAATCCGGATATGCTTATTTGGCGGTCTATTATGGCAATAACTTAATGGCGACAGGTGAGAGGATTACTGTTGACGGCACCGTATATACCGTCACCTATGGCGTTACCGTAGCCGTACGTGGCGAGGCCGGTACAAGCAAAGTGCTGTCGGTAACATATAACGGTGTTACTAATACCGTCCCGGTAACCTTTGACGGTGGGAGGTACAACGTCACATTTACGTCAAGCACAAAACGCCGGAGCTTCTCGGCTGCGGTTACTCCTGCCGATACGTATGCGTATATTGATGTTTCTGACTGTGCAACAGGCACGTGGACATATACAATCACGACCAACAGCGCATCCAAAGAGGGGTCGTTCAGCATCCCACTACCAAACGCCAAGAAGCAGGAGCTTATTTTGGGCGAGTTCGGCGGCGTAGCAACGTTGACATATAAGGTCAGCTCAGGCGGCACAAACAATTTAACGTCTTTGCAGCACAGCAGCAGCGACCCGACAACAACGATTACAGCCCAAATTATATAGGAGGTAAAAATGGCTCAGTCAACAACAAATCTCGGAAAGATACACGTCTTCCCATCGGAAACCCTATACAATCAATTTAAAGGCATCATCGCAGACAACGATTTGGCGCTGCTTAAAGACGATGGTGCGTACATCGTAGCAGCCCTGCTGGGGCAGAACGGCTATGTTAAATTTAGCAATGGGCTAATTCTGCAGTGGGGAGTTTATACGAGTGGCACGCGTAATGTTACCATAACACTGCCTATAGCTACATCCGTGACATATGCAGTGATAGCGGTGGCGCGCACAGAAAATAACCATGGCTGCTCGGGCTCTCAAAATTGCCAATATGTATCCAACGTTACCTCGACGGATTTTCAGGCAGGCTCTTACGATACAGGTAACGGTTACGCTGGGTTTTGGTGGATGTCTATTGGCAAGGCTTAGGCTTTACCGAAAGCGCACCAATTAAAGCCTGCATAACCGTTGCCATTGTCGTACATGTTGGCGATAAAACTCTTATTATTTTGAGATTTTACGCCAAAATTGCTGTTGCTGCCGCTCAGGTTACTGCTGCTTTTCGGGACACCGACAACACTATACAAGACGCTAAACGCAATGGGAAACGTTACCGTTGTATCTCGGTTAATTTCATCGCTATTTCCCCACTGCAAATCTAAAACCGCCCCAAAGGGCGTAGAAAGGAAAAAATATGAACGATAAACGTATAAATCAATATCTTGTCCTGCCTGACAATGGGCAGAGAAAAGATACAAAACTTGCCGTCGAGTACGACGAAGAACAAATCGCTGACTATCTTAAACAAGGCTATGTCATTGTCAACCACGATGATTTTAACAAGCTCATTGGCAATGCCAACGGCGAATACCTCATTGCTGATGACGGCAGCGTATATCCTAAGCCTGCTCCTACCGATGCAGAGCTGCTGCCTGCGGCTAAGCAGGCAAAACTCGCTGAGGTCAACCAATGGACAGCAGCCAACATCACGGGCGGTTTTGTCAGCAGCGCCAGCGGCGAGCCTGTGCGTTATGACAGTGATGTAGATACGCAGCTGACCATGCAGGGTATCGCCCTCAACGTCGGTACGCCGTTGTTTTCGGAAAAATATCCCGATGGCTGCCCCGTCCGTGGCGTAGCTGAGGGCAAGGACAGTAAGGAAGTGTTTTGGCTGAAGCCGTCACAGGTTATGCAGTGGATGGCTGACCTGTCTATGCACATCGGCAGCTGTAAACAAGCAGGCTGGAAAAAACAGGCTGAAGTAGAATCTTGCAAAACTGTTTTCGAACTCAACAATATAGAATTGTAAGAGGTGATAGCGGTGTTTAAAGTTGATGACAACAACATCAGAATGATTAGAGGTGATAGCGGTGTTTTTAACATTAGCATCACCGATATTAACGGCAGGAATGTTGAACTGACTGACAGCGATGTATTAACATTTACGCTTCGGCGCACAGCACGTAACCAGACTATCGTTCTGCAAAAAGTTATTGTTAATGGTGAGCTTGATATTAAGCCAGCAGATACTGAAGGGTTGGCGTTTGGAGCTTATGTATATGACGTTGAGCTTCGCCGTGCTGATGGCTACGTTGATACAGTTATTCCGCCACATGAGTTCCTCTTAATGGAGGAGGTGACCTACTAATGAGGTTACATGGTACGCTGACAGTTGCCAAAGGTGAGCTGCATGGCAATTTGTCACCAACTAAAGGCAACCTACATGGAATCTTATCAGCACGGAGTATTGGAGCCGATATTTATGACGGCAAATACACCGTGCATTCCGAAGCACATGAGGTGCAGATATTGCCGACGGCAAACAAACAATTAACAAAAAATATTACTGTCGAAAAAATTCCATATTTTGAAACATCCAATTTATCCGATGGAATTACGGCATACATAGGAAGCGAGGTCGAAGTAAATTATGGCTGAAAAAAATATCTCTAAGGTAGTGTATGGAGGAAAAACATTAATCGACTTAACCGCCGATACTGTTACAGCAGATAAGATATTGAGCACATATACTGCTCACGATAAAAGCGGTGCGCCGATTGTAGGCACTTGCACTTTTAACGCCGATACTTCCGATGCGACTGCTGCCAGCGCAGAAATCCTCAGCGGAAAAACAGCCTACGTCAACGGCGTTAAAATTACAGGCGAGATGAAGAACAATGGTGCTGTCAGCGGTGAAATCAGTAAGAAAGCTGACGAATACACTGTACCAATCGGCTATCATGACGGCGCAGGCAAAGTTAAAATCAGCGCAACAGAGCAGGCTAAAATCATTGCGACAAACATCAGAGCAGGTGTAAGCATCTTAGGCGTAACAGGCAACATGAGCGGTGCTGAGGATGTTAAAGCGCAATCTAAAACAGTTACCCCTAAGACAACAGCGCAGACTGTATTGCCGGATAGCACACAAGGTTTTAATTATTTGTCGCAGGTTACTGTCAACGCAATCCCCTACAACGAAAGCGACAATGCCCAAGGCGGAAAGACTGTAACCATAGGCTAAGGAGTGCAGAAAAATGGCAGTGAATAAGATTATATACGGCGGTAATACGCTCGTCGATTTGACAAGCGATACCGTCACTGCCAACGATTTGGCAGAGGGAATCACAGCGACGGCAGCAGACGGTAACAAGGTTGTCGGAGTGATGACAAAAGGTGAGATAGCAAGCTATGACGAGATTGACAATGCGCTTGCCTTAGCAGGTACAGGGACAATCCCCAGCGGCGGCATCGTCCCCATTACACAGGGTGGCACAGGCGCAACCACGGCGGCACAGGCAAGGGCTAACCTTGGAGCTGTTGCGGCAGGTGATTTAGCAAGCGTCGCTAAGAGCGGCAGTTATAATGATTTGCAAAACAAGCCTACAATACCGTCAACGGCTAATACAAAGCTGACAGGGAACACAACAGCGGAAACATTGACTGTCACAGGTACGCTTAACATCCCCGGCGGCAAGATATGGATAGGGTGACGATATGGCTAAACTATACATCCAAAAAACAGGCGGCACGGCGGTAGCTTGCAACATATATAACACAGCCGCCGAAGCAGGTGACAAGGCATTGCGTGTCGGTAATGGCTATGTCGCTTTAAAGCCTATCACTGACGCAAACGCTACGGCAGGACGTGTCAGCGTGGGCGGCGTGACGTATGCAATCGCTACACAGCACACAGCGGCTGTCAGCGTGCCGTACACCGAAAAATATTGGACTGATGCTGGCGATTATACATTTACTGTCCCCGACGGCGTATCTCGCCTGCGTGTAGCCTTATGCGGTGGCGGAGCTGGTGCTGGTGGCTTTGGTTCCGGCAATACTGGCGGCGATACACGAGCGTTTGACTTATTTGCGATAGGCGGCGAGGGTGGCTCGGCGTGGACATATGGCAACGGCGGCACTCCCAACGGTTACGCGTCTGACGGCAATAAGGTTATTGACGGCTTTGCGTTATCTTTTGATAAGGCGAGCGGCGATTACGGCAAGGGTGGCAATTACGGCGGCTCGGGTGGTTACGATAGCCAATATGTTACTGTTGCCGCAGGGCAAAGCTACACGCTTACTGTTGGCGGAGCTGGCGGCAGCGGCGGCACAGGCGGTTTTGTATTGATAGCTTATGGAGGTGATATTTGATATGGCGAAATTGATAGACCTTAACGGACTTGCTCATGTTTACAGCATTATCAAAGGGATGCTTGCCGAGAAGTTGGGTAAAAACGATGTTGCTACGGTTGCAACATCGGGCAGCTACAATGACCTTAAAGATAAGCCTGCCATTCCAACAGTGCCAACAAAGGTATCAGCGTTTGCAAATGATGCAGGCTATTTGACGCAGCATCAGTCTTTAGATGGTTATGCGAAAACATCCGGCGCAAACACATGGACAGCGGAGCAGAGCTTAAACAACGTCAACATCACATATGAGCGTTATGCGGCATCGTCTGTCAGCGGCACATCGGCTACACCGACAGCATCAACAGCAGTGTATGCTGCAACAGGCAATTTTACGCTTGATTTAAACAGCATTGCTGGCAGCCTTACCAACGGTCAAACAACTGTGTTTACGGCACGCATTAACGCTACTGCTGATTATACGCTGAGCATCAATATCGACGGCGTTATCAGCTATATCGGTAAGGCATCAGATGTAGCTATCACAAGCGCAGGACTGTTGCTTAACGTTTTTATAAGCCGTTTGGACAACTCCACGACCTGCATCGTGCAGGCATCCAAATTATCGTAGAGGTGATAGCATGGGACTGAGCAGGTTGTTTATGAGGGCAGATAGCAAAAAACAAAACACGCTTGTAATGACAATGGGTAGTAGCGGTTATCAATATGGCTACAGCAGATACTATGCTAACTATGGCGAGATTGAGGGCGAAGTTATGCACGACGGCAAGGCTGTGACATTGAAAATGCTATGCTATTATAGTGGTTATCTTGACTTCGCATTTAATATCGACGGCGTTACAAGCGGCTCATATAACGTCACCGTCAACGTGACCGAGATTGATACAGGCAGGACGGGTACAATCACTCTTGATGTGCCATACGTAAGCTATCTCCCCGGCTTTTATGTAAGCCCAAATAAAGTGCCGTCTGATTTATCAAGGTTTTTTACCGCTGCCAACGTCGGCAAAAAATATAAAATTGAAATTGTGTTTAACTAAGGCGGTGATTTAATGAATACAACCTATACATATAAAGCAGAGGCCTACCCTAGCTTATACGAACTTTCAGAAGCACTAGGCAAAGACGGCATTTTCATTCCGTTGTCTATCAGTGACGAAGCCTTAGCAGAATTAGGCGTAACCGTTACGTATGAAGAAGAGCCGATTGAAAATATCCGCACCCACAAAATCTTGGAGTTAAAGCGTCAACGTGATAGCAAAGAGGTTGAACCAATCGAATACAAAGGTTACTCTTTTGACTATGATGAGAAAGCGAGAGATAGAATTAACGCAGCTATTATTGCCTTATCGTTACAGGGCGAGGGCGCATCCATTGATTGGACAACAGCAGATAATCAAGATGTTAAAGTGACAGCTAATGACCTGCGCATGGTTATTGCTGCCGTGGCGGTGCGTAGTAATGCTTTGCACACAGCCTACCGTGCAGCGAAAGAAAAAGTAGAAGCAGCAACTACGGCGGCAGAAGTAGAAGCTGTGACAATGGAAGTATGACAATAGGGGTGTAATGAAATGATAGAACAGTCTTTAGATGCGGCGCTGAACTCTATTATTAACGTCACATCTGGTTGCGTAATAACGCTACTGATTACTATGTATCGGCAGAAGAAGAAACAAAATGATGCTCTAAAGGCTGGACTGCAAGCTCTTCTGCGTGACAGAATTATCCAGGCTTATAATCATTATGTCCAGGATAAAGGATGGATTCCGATATACGCAAAAGAAAGCATAGATGCCTGCTACAAGAGCTACGAGGCGCTGGGCGATAATGGCGTGATTGACAGTCTGATGGAGCAGTTAAATGAACTGCCTAACTATGATTTAAAAGTACATGATGAAAAATGCAAGGAGTGTAAGTGTCATGCGTAAAATAATTAATATGTTAAAGAAGAACGACAACGCTTACAGCGTAGGCAGAATCTGCGCTGTGATTGGCTTTGTTGTTTGGGTATTGGTTACACTATGGCTTGCTTTTTTTGCCAAGACCTGGAGCGGCTACGAGAGTTGTACGCTTGGTATGGTTACACTGCTGCTTGTACAGTTAGGCAATAAGGCTATTGAAACAAGAATGTTTAAGGTGAAAAGTGAGGAGCGGAACGATGAGCGATTGGAATAAAGCATTAGCGACAGAGATTGCAAAAGGATTGATTAATACAGGAATTGAAGGTGGCTATGACAGCGTGGCGAAGTCTACGGCTTATGCTTATCCGTCAATCGGCGTGTCACAATGGGAAGGCAACAGAGCCGATGAGCTTTTGAGAGCTATTCCCGGCGGCGCAGAATATGCAGGCCGCACTTATATTGATATTAAGGCAAGCGGCGAACTGCCGATGCTGAAAGAGTTGTTAAGAAGCGACGCAGGGCAACAGGCACAATTAGATCAGTTGTCACGTGACTGCCTGCAATATGTAGAGGTGCTTCAGCAGGTGCCGACGTTGGATGATACACGCTGTTTGATTTATGCTGGTATGTGGTGTCCTACGTCAACCTACGTTGTAAAGCGTTTCTTGGAGAATCGTTTTGAGCGTGTCGACTTGCGCAGTCTGGAAGCACTCTATAAACTGTTTGAAAATTATTATTGGATTGCTGCTGATGTTGGCGAACTGTATAGAGCAGGTTATGCCAACAGAGCACGTACTACTTATGAGTATGTTGCTGGCATTGACTTAACCACGCCTTATGGCGTTCCTGCCTATGGTGAAGCTGGCAATGGAAGATGATTTAAAGCTCATGCTTTAGATATAGTCACCGACAAGAGGTTTAGTTATTCTCTCCTATACGTGTAGCATTTTCTGGTATTTTTTTGCGTAATAGCCGGTGACACATTTATAATGATTGGAGGTGATACAATGGAAGAACTGAAAGCATTTGTTATTGACAAGAAATTTGTTATTGGTCTTGTTGCAGGTTTTGTACTGGGTGCGTTGCATCATTATTTTGCACTCTAAAATCATTCTGAATATCTATCTTACAAGTAGGCTATAATTTAACGGTTTTGGGCAAAAATCACACACAAATTGCATCGTCTACAAGCGTTTTAAAAATAGTGCCGCTCATGATTTATCGTGTCGGAATCTAAAATCGCTTGTAGGCGAAATTTGTGCGTCTGACGAGGTTTATTATATTTTACAAATATCAGTATTGCTAAGAGGTTATAATGGATAATGAGAAAACAAGCAAAACTAAAATTGTCATTGCTTTTGCCGCTGGCGTGTGTGTCGCTTGCGGTATTTTTTATGCCGCTAACCACTTTGGCTGGTTCACCCCGGTATTCGGACGAGCCAATGGAGTACGTTCTGACGGAGCAACAATATCAGAAGTTAAACAACAACTTGACGGAGCTAAAGACAATCAACGAGAATTACAAAAAACTGCTGATGCAATCGAAGGGACAGTTGGGAACATCCGACAAGAAGTTAGCGGAGCTAGAGAAGAAGTCGGACGAGCTGAGCAGTCTTTGTCTGACGCTGAAAATCAAAGTCAAAGAGCAGGAGAGCTTATTGACGAGTGCCAATCAATCCTTAGCGGAGCTAGAAAAAGAGTACAAGCTAAAACAGCAGCGAATTAAAAAACAGCGCAATATAGCATACATAATAGCAGGATGCGCACTATATGCCGCAATGAAGAATTAAAGTGAAACGGAATGTTTGCTTAAATTGTTTAGTGACTGTCTGTTTGCTGATGTGATATAATGTGTTTAATGAACACGTTATATTGAGGTGATAAGATGATGGATAAAGAAACCGTTCAGCAGGAAGTTTTGCCTGCTGGCGTAGTGACAATGTTGTTTGCTGAAAACAAAAGGATTATTGATAAGCAGTTTTATATCATGGCTGGTATGTTGCTTGCCAACATTGGTCTGATTGCACTACTTGCTTATGTACTGAAAAGGTGATTTAATGAAAGAGCTGCTAAAAAGCGCGAGGATATGGATGACAGAAAGCTCGCGCCGCTCATTTTATGCAGTGCTTCACGAAGCGAAGATAACGCCACGACAAACGAAAATCTGTGAAATGAAATTTGTTGATGGTAAAATGAATTACCAAATCGCAATGGAGTTGAACATCTCCACTAAAACTGTTGACAGAGAAATAAGCACTGCGTATAAGGCTATTAATCGAGTGCTTTCTAAATGAAGTAATCCCCATTAAGAGAAGTGTAAAAGCTTTTCTTAATGGGGATTATTTTTTTTTGCTCATTTTTGCTGTCTGAATCGTGTCTAAATTATGTCCGAATGCATAGGAGAATGTGTCTTTAGCTTTAGGGATTGTTTTTATTGCTACCACTTAAAATATAGGTGAGGTGATAAAGATGTACGGAAATTATTACAATCCTTATGGAGCTACACAGCAAATGCAACAGAGGTTAGCTAATCTGCAACAGCAACAACAACAAATGTATCAGCAACCAATGCCGACAATGATGCCACCTGCGCAGCCAAATGCTTATCAGCCTGTACAGCAAATCAAAGGCAGACCTGTTACAAGCATTGAAGAAGCACGAGCAGCGCAAGTTGACCTTGACGGAACGAGTACATATTTTCCTGCTCCTGCCGAAGGAAAAATTTATGAAAAGCTTATAGGCATGGACGGCTTGCCGATTTTTAGAGTTTATCAGCTTCAGCAGGACGGTGGTATGCAAGCTCCTGCCTACGCTGACAATAACACAGTGCTGGCATTGCAAAGACGCATTGAAAAGCTCGAAGAACAGATTGGGGGAATGACGAATGATGAACATATTCCAGATGATGCAGATGGTGCAGCAGGCAGGAAATCCAATGGGACTAATGCAACAGTTCGCAGGACAAAATCCACTAATGAGTAGGGCGATGCAGATGGGGCAAGGTAAATCGCCAGAGCAGATGCAAACTCTTGTGAGGAATCTTGCCAAACAAAAAGGCATGAACGATGAACAGCTTAATCAATTTTTAAGTCAATTTGGTTTAAGGCTTCAATAAGCGCGCAATGAAGCTTTAGATAGATTTTTACGGAGGTGAAAAAATCATGGAAGGTACAAACATTGTCCCTGTAATGGACATGAATCGAAACAATGGTTATGGTGACTGCTGGGGCGGCGGTATGTGGTTTATGTGGATTATTGTCCTGTTTGCTCTTATGGGTGGCTGGGGCGGTAATTGGAATAACCGTGGTAACATGGGTGCTGAAATTTTTGCTAATGGCAGTATGACACGTGATCAGATTGCAGACCAATTTTCCATGCAGGATATTAAAGACGGTATTCGTGGTGTTCAGAATGGCTTATGTGATGGTTTTTACGCTCAGAACAGCACTATGCTGAATGGTTTTAACGGTGTTCAGCGAGACATTATGCAGACTGGTTATCAGCTTGGCAGCGAGATTGCACAAAATCGTTTCGCCGCTCAGCAATGCTGCTGCGAGCAAAAACAAGCTATTGCTTCTCTTGGCTACGAAACTAACCGAAATATTGACGCAGTACGTTACGAAAATGCTCAAAACACTTGCGCTATCGTTAACGCCGTCAAAGAGGACGGAGAAAAGACCAGGGCAATTATGGTAGCTAACCAGATTCAAGATTTGAGGGATAAGCTTGCAGATAGAGATAGGGATTTGCAGACCGCTAATTTCCAATTATCTCAACAGGCTCAAAGTGCAAACCTTATCGGTACACTGAGACCTTATCCTCAACCTGCTTATATTACCTCTAGTCCGTATCAAAGTGTCGCTGCCAATGTAGCTGGTGCTTGTGGCTGCGCTTATAATGTAGGCTAAAAATAAGTTATGTGCATTAACTGCACTGTATTAGGGACGGTGCAAACCGTCCCTATTGCTTTAAAAAATTATAAAATTTAAAGGTGTTAAGAAAATACCTTGATTGCATAAAGAGGTGAAAATAAATGATTTGCTACGAAAAATCTTCTTTGAACGCTGCGGCTGTTGCTGCTCAGTCTGTTGCAGCTAATGCTTTTGTTAGCTTTCCTATAAATAATCTTCTGACTGGCGTTGCTATTAAGCATCCTGCTGGAAGCTCTAGTGTTAGCCTTATCCGTGGTTTATACCTTGTTAGTGTAAATGCTGATGTTGTTCCTGCTGCTGCTGGCAATGTTGGCTTACAGCTTCTGAGTACCACGGAAAGCACATCTTCTGTTATTAATGGTGCGGAAAGCATTGTTACTGGCGTTGCTGACACAACTGTGAATATTTCCTTTACTACGCTGATTCGTGTTCGTCCTTCTTGCTGTGCAGTAAACAACATAACAAGTTTACAGGTACAGGCAACGGCAGCGGCAACAATTAACAGTGCAGCTATTAGCGTGGTTAAACTTGCGTAAGGAGGTGTAGTTATGCACTCCTATAAAGAGTATTGGAACAAGATTATAGGTGATGATACAAAAGAGAGAGCAATGGAAGAAATTGTTTGCAGTGCATTAGAAAAGCTTAAGATGCATTGCCCAGACCTTTTTTATCGCACGTTGTATGACTTGCACTGTGTAGCTTTCGATGAAGCACTCGCAAAGTTGGCTGTCAGTAAGATGCAGAACACCGATGGCACTAATGGTGAGCATTGGACGTATGAGCAGACCAATCAACTAGCAGAGCAACATAATATTAAGCATAAAGCTGATTGGTATTATGTGCTGAATATGGTGTATAGTGATTATGGTGCAGTGTTCAGCGGTGATACCGGAACACTTGTCAAGATTGCTAAAGCTTATATGTGTGATCCTGATGCTCCTAGCGGAAAAGTTCTTGACTTATGGGTAGCTCAAATGAGAGCAAAGGAAAGACAATAATTATATTATTTGCACCTGCTGTAAGCATATGCTATAATATATGTGTGGTTTGGTTTGAATTTGTTTCCATTTCGGTATCTCAATTATCTTCTTACTATTACATACGGCTAAAAAAAGCAGGTTTAGTCAGCCTGCTTTTTTGCTTGTGAGTTCCAAATGAGTTCCAAAATAAAAGCAACTGAAAAAATAAAAAAAATAAGCGCAAAGATATTCACAGCGCAATAGAAAACCGCTTGTAAAAAAGTAGTCGATTTAGTAGAATCAATATAGAGCATTGTAAATAAAAACCGCTAAACCCTAGTATTTATGGGATTTAGCGGTTCTTTTTTTATTGATTGAGTTCAAAATGAGTTCCAAAAATTAAAATTCGCTATTTTGGGGCAAGTTATCCACAGTTATGCTCTCTAATTTGTCGACAGCTTTTCTATTAGCTTCAGGCATCATGTGAGCATAAAATTTGAAGGTTGTGTTTGTATCTGCGTGACCAATCTGTTCAGCGACTGCCAAAATATCTCCGGTAGCTGCGTAAAGCATTGAAGCATAGCTGTGCCGGAGAATGTGAGGACTAATTCTTGGCAAGCCTAACTTAGTACAGTGATATTGCATATATGTTCTGATAGCCGACGGTTTTATGCCATCAAAGATATAATCTTCTGGTTTAGCCTTATAAAGCGTGCCTATGTAGTCTATGATTTGATTATAGAGGTATTTCGGTATTTCAACATCACGCACGGAGCTTCTTGTTTTTGGTGTGCTAATGACAAATTCATCTTTATTGTGTATCCTCATCAGTGATTTATTAACATGAATTTTATAGGGCGATATATCCTCGATTTTTAGAGCCATAACTTCACCTATGCGCAAGCCTGCCCAAAAGATGATATTGAACAGTACTCTATGTGAAGCTATCTTAATATCGTCATAGAAAATCTTATACTGTTCTACTGTCCATAATTTCGCACGTGTATCGTTAGAATATGGCTTTACCCTGTCGGTAAGAGTGACAGGGTTATTTTTTGTTCCGTAATTTCTTTTCGAGAACTCGAATACCTGGCTTAATTCCGAACGTATCTGATTTAGCAGTCTGCTTGAAAGGCGTTCTTTTTTTGATTTCTCATTTTGAAGGGCAAGCCAGCGCATAACTTGAAGCGGAGTAACCTTATCTATGTTCATATTCCCAAAGAAAGGGAGGACGTAATATTTTAATGCCTGGTTTTTCTTGTCGACAGTCGACTGCTTTAATTCTCCTAGCTTCAATTTGCTGTCCAGCTCTTGCTGGTATGCTGCAATAACTTCGCTAAATTTCGGATCATGTGTATGAGTTTTGTTTCTCATGTCGCTTTCGTATTTTTCAGCATCACGCTTTTTATCAAAACCTCTTTTGGTTGTATGTTTTCTTACGCCTTGCCAATCTTTATACCAAAAAGCGCAGTCCCATTTTCCTGTTTTCAGATTTTTTGTTACTGTCATGTTCTGCAGCTCCTTTCATGTAATTTTTTGCCAAAAACGCTAAAAATTCTCTTTAGTATTTAGCTTATACGCGACTTTTCAAGGCTTCTACTTATATTTATATTAGTAAAAATTAAATGCTCATATAAGCTAAATATGAAGCTCTGATAAGATTTTTAATCTATAAAAATAGTGATATAAACTGTATAAAAACGCTGGCTTGAAAAGCAACCTGAAATTTTATGTTCAGACTGTTTTTTAAGCCTTTTTTATTTCAAAAAGCACAAAAGCAGACCATTTCTGGTCTGCTGATTTATTTTATCGACTGCGTACTGCTATATGCTTGTTTGAATTTGTCGTTTGCTTCCTTGACTTTAGCAGCCGAATTTTTCCAATCTGCAAGCCAGGTGTTTTTGTCTAGTGATGGCTTGTCTTTTACTCGTGCCGTTACATCTAAAAAGTTTATTACGCAAGAAATATATGTATCTGTCAATGTGGCAATATAAGAATCTTTTGCCCTGGAATCATTTTGCAGTTTTTCTTTTAGTTCTTGCAATTTAGGTTTGGTATATATTGCTAAATCTGCTCCTGCAATATCTTTCGCATTTTCCGGATATGTTTTCATGATGTTTTCAAATTTAGGGAAAAAGTCATTTTTTAAGATAGAACCCGTTACTACAAAATAATTGTCATTGATGTACTTTGCGTCTGTTGCTTTCGATGCTTCACAAAATGGCAAGCCAGCAAACACAAAAATCGTAGTAAGAATAAGAAATATTTTTCTCATTTTTATAGCCTCCTAAAACGGACGGCAACGCTGGCAAGGTGTATAGCCTGATGCTTTGGCTTCAGCTAATGAATCTATGTAAAGTTTACTGCCACCGCTCATTTTTGGTACGAATCTGCAAGTGTTTGTGTGTATCTTGCCAGTGTTGCGATTAGCTACATAAGCTTCTGCGGACAGCGTGAATGTACCGATGCAGAAAATAGTTATGAATGCTATGATTATTCTTTTCATTGATGCTGGCTTCCTTTATGATTTGTTGAGCAAATTAGATATTATGGCACAGGGTTCTTCGTATTCCGAAAGGCGTATAATGTACGGCGTTGCTCGTCCTTCTTTAAAGATATGCAATCCACCGTCACCGTCAGAAATAGAGAACAGCTTGGAGATTGGGAAAGCAAAAGCTTTTGAGCTGCCTAAAAAGCCTATACGCATATTGCTTATCCAAAAGATGCCCCACGAATCAGAAGTCCAAAAAGAGGAAGTTTTTCTTGATACACTCATAGAGCCTACATGATAGCGAACGCCTTTACAGATGCGTATAGATGCAGATGGTCCGGAATAATTAATTTTTTTGGTAATAGTTTTCATTTTCATCATATCTGCGTATGCTGAATAATGAAGTATCTCGCCGTCCTTATATATGATCTGAACATCATTTTTATCATAGATTGGTAATTTATCGTTAACTGTGATGTCATATAGGGTTCTGTTTAGTTCTATTTTTCCATTCCAGTATTTTACTTCTTTAGGAGTGAGATGTTCGCATACAAGCAAATACTTGCTAAATTTCTGTGCTTCATCTTCTGTTACTATTCCGTCCTGCATTATATTAGACCATATGTTATTACAAGCCACGGATTGAGCTTCAGCAAGTTGCTCATCTGTAATATGTTTTTCCTTTATAAAATTATACATATTGGTAAGCTGTGTTTTGTCTTCGTATTCATCTTTCATGGCTACAGTTGTTAGCATTTTCGTATATTCTTGAATATCCTCTTTTGATGCTTTGCGTGAAAACCACCCGAACATTAATACCGACTCCTTTCGATACATACGAAAAAGAGGACGGACATATGCGCCCTCTTATCGCTGTAGTTCTTCTACAAATGGCTCCCTAAAAGTAATCTCCCTAACATCAAGTTGAATCATTAAGTCCGTATTTTACAGTTTCAGCTTGCTTTTTTTGCAACCAGTTGGTTGGCAATTTCTATGCAGAGTAGCAGGAAATACACATGCTCTGTTGGTAATTGTCGAATCAGCTGTGCATACTCGTTAGTGGTATGACATCGACTTCGTTTTAACCTCCTTCCTTTAGATTGCAAGGTATTATGCCATGCTGGCGAAGGGGAAGTCAGGCCTTGCCTTTGCCTTGCAACAGCCCTTTTATAATTTGCTCGATAGCCATCTTTTGGGTGTCATCGAGCTTCTGAATCTGTTTAGCAATCTCAATAGCCTGTTCGTCGAGAAGCTGGGCGTTGAGCTGCTGTTTTACTGCTTCGGTGTCTATGCCGAGGGACTTGGCTTGTTGTTCTGTTACACCGAGAGCATACTCTGTGTCACTATAAAAATATGACACCGGAACATTAAAATAATCGGCGATTAACTGCAACGTGTTCATTTTTGGTG
>OHOK01000509.1_pt1 | contig 19797 bp, 7 predicted proteins | sample 1569731 | NCBI WGS metagenome assembly OHOK01 (sample SAMEA3879559, study PRJEB24766) | human gut metagenome | biome: human-associated habitat; feature: feces | place: USA | collected 1985/1987
TTTGATGTTTTTTGTGTGGGTTGTTATACTTTTTCTTGTTTGCCTTATTTCTCTTACAACATTATTTGCTGTCCTTTACGGCTTCCTCAATTCGAGATACAAATTGCGGATTACTGGGACGTGCTGTAGTTCCGAAATCTACAATTTGCCCTTTTCTATTAATCAACAGATAATAGGGCATTCTATCTATTTTCCATTGTTTGCGAATTTTCTGTAAGTTCTCTTTTCCAAAATAATCAGATGCATAAATACATTCAATTCCCCGGTTTTTCAATGAATACTCATTCAGGCACTCTTCCCATTCTTCCTTGGGTTCACTTACACATATGGAGTATATGACCAGGTCTTTGGTGGAATACTTACTCCGCAATTGTTTCAAAGGTTCCATTTCTGCCAGGCATGGTGGACACCACCTAGCCCAAAAATCGAAATAGATCACTTTCCCGTGATTCTTCTCAAGTATATTATAGACGGGTTCCATGTAAGGCATAGATGTTTTTAGCTTTGAGTTTTCGTGAAACTCACCATATAATAAATTATTGGAAACTGGTTGCGGATTTTCCAGGTAAGATTTAGTCTGATTATATATCTGCATCACTTGTGCACGCAAATGCGGCATTTTTACGATCGAATCAAACTGTGTATGCCTCGTTGTTAAAGCAAGTGTATCATTTGCATTCAAAGAGCCAACTGCCATTTTAGTATATATATACTGGTTCAGTTCATTCTCTCCTACTGCCGACATAATCTCTTCTACAGATGGATTTTTTTTATCTTTGTATGTTATCCCATAAGCTATATAACGTTCTACCTCATCGGCAATATCATATAAACGTGCCGAAAGAATCCCTTTATTATAAAGTTTATTGATTGCAGGCAGAAGTTTATGATACCGATCCATTTCTTTTCTCGTTTTAAACTGGCATTGGTTACCATAGGATAACAAAGCGTAATAATAGTCCTGTTTCAGTAACTCTTCAGTAAATAACGTAACATCTTCCATTGGCTTATACTCCGTCAGATACTCGTTTCTCCGCTCCAAACGAAAGTCATATTCTTTCTTTAATTCAGCCTCAAAATCCTTAATATTCAAATTCGGGTTTATACTATAATTCTGTATGTAATAGTAGGCGCTTTCTGTAAATGCCAGTATTTCTTGATTCAACTTCTCTGCATCACCTGTTACTTTGGGATGAAAAAGATCTTTGAAGTCTATTTCCACATGTATGCTATCTCCCGGGTGGATATACAAATGTTCCGCATAATTGCGAATGGAAACTTCTCTTAATTTTGCATAAACCGGAAAGCGGAATGAAAATGAGCCATCTTCTTGTATGGGGGTACGATATTGATTTTCCATTTTCCAAAAAAATGGAATGATGAGAGTTAATTCTTTTTCTTGAGGATAAAAATCCCGGTTCAACACTTTTCCTGTGATAACAGCCTCTTTAATATATTCTTTCGCTAACGGATAACTTTCTTCTGTCTGTACAGATGATTCGAATTGAAATTTTGCCCGGTCTTTTTGCCCGCATCCGGCTAATAACAATGAGGTTATTATCAGAAAGGAATAATAGTGTTTCATCGTGTTTGAATATTAGAAAATTCGTAAACCTCAAATAAATAAGAATTCTTGCCTCCAAATATAGAAAATTTATTTTATGGAAAAGAATTTTGTAGCCATTTTCATTCCCGAACTTCAAAAGGCCAAATAAAAAAGGTACCCAACGCAATGTGGATACCTTTATATGATTCATTTACATAAACCGGAAAATGACTCGTCCGGTTTGTGGACCATTTACCCATTTCGGTTGTGAAGAGGGACCACACAAATCGGTGGAGTTTACTTTATTACGTACCGGAGGAATCACGTTCAGGACAGAGATTCCGCTTTTGGGGAGAGTATAAAGCAAACGGTCGCGGCCATCACGAGGCTGATATACTCCGATATACGCGTCAGGAGTTTCGTTTGTCAGACTGATAGTGCCTTCTTTCGTTTGGATATTCATCCAGGAAACATTACCAAAGTATCCTTTGAATTCGGGATATGTGAAGGTCTCACCCGGAATAGGATCGTTATAGTCGTTTTCCCATACATCGTATTGCGTTCCGTGAATACGGTTTTGCCATACACGGTAAGGTCCGGCACCCAGCCAGCGTTTGCTGATTACCTGATCTTCAGGATAGTCGAAACGAATACCCATCAAATCTACAACACCGGAGAAATTGTAGGTGTAATCCAAAGCCAAATCCCCACTCGGGTTGATTGTCCATTGAGCTTTATCCAGATTGCCCAGTTTATAATTGGCGGTAACAACCAGATTACCTCCGTCTTCTTTCACATCCAGTTTCGTAAATACGGCAGCATCCGGGAATTCGCTGTATGTGCGGTCTTTTTCTTTTGCTTTCTCATCATCGTGGTTATAGAACTGATCCAATGAGCGGTCTGCACGACGGGCTCCAATGAAACGGGGGCCATTGGCGAAACTAATCTTACGGTTATCTACAGATACCCCTTTCAGTTGTCCGTCTTTCTTTGAGAAGATGAATGTACGCTTATTCGCTTTCACAGTAAGATCATTTTCTGTCTCTGTATAAGTAGGACGACTGGACAAGGGAGAAAGCTGTTCTGTCTGCTGATTCAGTTTGTTGACCGGGAAAGTCCAGCGCCAAAGTTCATGGCCGTATGGATCGATTGCTGTCAGGTAAAGAGCATCTGTATCAGCGAGGATATTTGTTCTTATATCTAAGACACCTGCTGAATGAGCAGCCACATCACTACCCTGCACCTCTCCCTCTTTCAGCACTTGAACAGCAGCATTGGAAGCATCTGTTGCCAGCGGGAATTTTACTTGCTTCCAAAGGAAACGGCAAGTATTCAGATTCAGATAATCATAACGGTTTTCTACGGAGAATTTGCCATCAAATTGCTTGTCGATAGAAGTATTCATGATTTGCACCGGACTCCATAACTGCTTGATAGTGTAGTAGCTACCCTCCTTTTCGTGATGTGGTCCTACAATACCGTCTGCTCCAAAGTTTCCTTGGTTATCAATGAATCCGTCCATATCTACACGCTTCACACCTTCGTCTGCCAATACCCAAAGGAAGCCACCGATACAACGGGGATGCTTGCGCATCATTTCCCAATAATCGTATAATCCGGCACCATGGCCGCCATCGTATAAACCGTGCAAGAATTCCGTAGGCATAAAGATTTCCGGTAAGCGCATGTAGTTCTGGCTTTCTCCGTAAGAGCGGTAATGCATGGTTTCAAAACCGGAGAAGTTACCTTGCGGGTGAATAACCGGACGTTTCTGCGGATCGTATTTATGAAACTCTCCATCCAGTTCGGTATTCCATCCTTTTTCATTACCATTACTCCACCAAATAATAGACGGATGATTCACGTCACGTTCTATCATGCCTTCAATCAGACGTACTCCGGTGGGGGTATCATACTTGCCATGCCATCCTCCCAATTCGTCCATCACATAAAGTCCGAGAGAATCACAGGCTTCCAAAAATTCCGGGTCAGCCGGATAATGGCTCAAACGGACAGAATTCATATTCATGCTTTTCATCAAAAGAACATCTTCTATATTCTTCTCTTTACTCAACGTACGTCCACTTTCAGGACGGAAGCTATGGCGATTGACACCACGTACATTGATACGCACTCCGTTTATATAAAGTCCGTCGCTTTCACGTACTTCAATGGTACGGAAACCAAAGTTTTCCGTTTCACTATGCAGCACTTTACCGTCCTTATTCAACAGGGAGAATTGAGCTTTATAAAGATTCGGAGTTTCCGCAGTCCATAGTGCAGGGTTAGAGACATTCAGTTGCAAAGAAGTCCAGTCGCCACCCGCTTTTACAGGTACAGTGCCTTCCGCTAACTTCTTTCCTTTTTTATCTAAAATCTGTGTACGGATGCTCATTCCGTCATTAGAAATATTTGTGTAGCAGTTGGCACGGAAAGTTCCATCCATCTTTGCGTCAATGGCAATGTGCCGCAGGTTTACGGCTGGTTTCACCTCCAAGAACACCGGACGGAAGATACCGCCGAAATTCCAATAATCAGCACGACGTTCGGCAAGGTTCACACTGGCATTTTCACTCTCTTTGGCAACAGTGACTTCCAGTAAATTCTTTTTGCCATATTTCAGGAAATCCGTGACGTTGTACGAAAAACGATAGAAGGCTCCCTGATGTTTGGAACCAACTTTACGTCCGTTCACTTTTACTTCCGTATCTGTCATTGAAGCTTCAAATACAAGACTGACCTGTTTGCCGCGAAACTTTTCCGGGACTTCAAATTCGTACTTATACATACCTTTTTCATCAGCAACACCTTCAGGAAATGGTTTTCCATAGAAAGTGATCCCATACTGATAAGTGCCGAAGCCTTGCAATTCCCAACAGGAAGGTACACCAATTTTCGTCCATTTGCCGGAATTGCGTCCGTTGGTACAAAAGAAGTCCCATTCAACCATATCGTCGCATCCGTGACCGGAGAGATATTGCCTTTCCGTTTGTGGAAGGTTTTGAGCAGCCAGGGTAGTTGCCAACGCTAAGGTCGATAATAAAGTGGTTACTTTTTTCATTGTTACTTTTATTATTGTGTTAGTTATTTATTGCTATCATTGTTTACTACTGATGCGGATATGCAGCGTATGTTCTTTTTTCTCTATGGCATATTTCTTCAATACACCCGGTCCGCAACTACTGTTTCCTAATCCAAGTACGGCAGCATCCATACTAAGAATGATTTCCGCACGTGGTTTTAAATTACAATCGTGAGTTTCTTCATAGATGTCCTGTACGGTGTAATGCAGGGCAGATGCAGAAAATACGTTTTCTACCGCGTCAACACGAATACCTTTATTCTGTTTGTCGGTCAGGGTCAGATAATGCACTTCCTCTTTGTTCCCACTATCCTGCGGACGTGGATAATGTACGTACTGTTCTGCAACGCTTCCTTTCCAAAGCCCTATCATAGCAGATGTTTTGCGGTCAGGATAGTTATCCTGTGGCCCTCTGCCATACCAGGTAAATGTATCATAAGCAGGCGCCAGACAGAATGCGATACCTAAACGGGGAATTTCAGGAAGAACTCCTTGTGGCAAGAAAGTTGTTTTCAGATCAATCGTTCCATCTGAAAAGACCGTATAGACAGAAGTAGTCACCACTTTTCCTTCTTTATATAAATTACTTGTTTGAATCCGGACAATGGCCGCCCCGTCTGCACGTTTTTCATGGTGGAAAGATTCCAGATTTATCTGCGGATGATCCATTCCATGCAATTTCCAGTCTTTAGCCAACCAGTTTCCGAAGCTCTTGTCATTATCTGTCGGAGCACGGAAAACTTGAGTGACAGGCTGAACCGGAAAATCATCGGAGTGAGCCAGCATTTCTTTGTTCTTATATATAAGGGAGGTCATACTTCCGTTCACTTTCTTTTCCCACTGAACAGAAAAACCGCGACCGCTAATTAATAAAGATTTATCATCCTCTTCCACTTGAAGCGTTCCTTTATTAATTAAATCAGCAGAAGCTAAATCTCCTTTTTGCAAACAGAATTGTTCCCAAGTTACTTCATGTCCTGCCTTTGCCCAAAGAGCATCCGATTTCAAAACAATGCTTACTTTCAGTTGGCAATCGGAAAGAGAATAAATATCTTTTAATGATCGGAAAGCCGGCAAATCAATCGTTTTACTTTCGCCTGGAGTTATTTCCGGCAATGTTATTTCTCCCCGTTCTTTCTCCTTACCATCCACTGATAATGTCCACAGGCAACGATAAAGTGATAAATCAATATGATGATTCCGGTTGGTTACTCTCAACTCTCCATTCTCAACTCTCAACTCAACTGGTGCATATATCTTTTTTACCTCCCAATATTTAGGCGTAGTTTCACGGTCACTCATCAGTAATCCATTAAAGCAGAAAGCTTTTAAGTTCGGCTTATCGCCAAAGTCACCACCATAAGCCACCATGGTACGACCGTCGGGTAAAGTCTTGTAGATTCCCTGATCTACCCAATCCCATATAAAACCACCCAGCATACGGGTATTACTATATATCTCATCCCAATATTCCTTGAAATTTCCTAATGCATTCCCCATGGAATGTGCATATTCACTCGTCATCACCGGACGGTCGTCATTGGTGCGTTCCGCAATCTCCAGCAACCGTTCCCAACGTGCATTTTCAGCGCGTTCTTTATCCTCTCCTTCTGCAATACCGGGATTTAAATATTCCTGTTTCACCCGGGTATAAAAGCGGCTGATAACATCTACCGTCTTCGGGTCAGGATTTCCGTCCACTCCCTGCGCCCCCTCATAGTGTACAGGGCGAGTGGGATCGAAATCATGCAGCCATGCCGAAATAGCAGCGAAGTTCGGTCCGTAACCGCTTTCGTTTCCCATGCTCCACATTACAATACATGGATAATTCTTATCACGTTCCGCCATACGAACCGCACGGTCCATAAATGCTGCATGCCAGTCGGGGGTACTTGCGAGTGTTCCACGCAATCCGTGTTCTTCTATATCCGCTTCGTCCATCACGTACAATCCCAAGCTGTCGCATAGCTCGTACCAACGGCTGACATTGGGGTAATGGCTGGTGCGTACGGCATTTATATTCGCCTGTTTCATTAAAAGAATATCCTGAAGCATCCGTTCTTCGCTCATGACACGTGCCGTCCGTGGATCATGTTCGTGACGGTTCACTCCACGAAAACGAACCGGATTACCATTCACTAACAGTTGTCCTTTTTTGATTTCTACAGAGCGGAAGCCCACGGCCTGTTCTATCTGTTCTACGACTCTTCTTTCTTCATTTTGGAGAGTTAAGTGTAATTTATAGAGATAGGGCGTTTCTGCCGTCCATCTTTCCGGTGATTTTATAATAGCTGACAAACGTCCCATCTTACGCGGGCCACGCTGCGGATACCATTCATTCATCCGGCTTGCTTTATGCTCCAAATCAAGAATATCTTCCACATCGCCTTTCAATGTGGCAACTTCTTTGCCTGAAGCATCCTTTAATACTCCCTGTAAGACATACCCTTTTCCGGTCATCCCTCGATATACACTGAATTGCGGATCAATCTGCAAAATAAAGTCTTTATAATCACCCACAGATGCGGGAAGAGTGCGTACCGCATAATCACGGACATGAATATCCGGTGTATGTATCAGATGAATACTACGATGAATACCACCAAAACGCCAGAAATCCTGATCTTCCAGATAAGAACCGTCACTATATCGGTAGACTTCCAGTGAAATCTGATTTTCTCCGGATTTCAGATACTTCGTGACATTAAATTCGCTCGGTTCCATACTGCCTTGGCTATACCCTACCCGTTCGCCATTGATCCAAACATAAAAGGCGCTCATTACGCCCTCAAACCGTAGAAAAGTCTGTCCATTCACTTCCCATCCGGTCGGCAATACAAAAGTGCGGCGATATTGCCCTACCGGGTTTCTTTCTTTATACGTGGTATAGTCAGTTTTCGGTTCTCCCATCACCCGTGGAGGATCTATTTTAAACGGATAGCCTGCTGAAACATAGATAGGCGTGCCATATCCGTTCACTTCCCAATTGGCGGGAACAGGAAAATCCGTCCAATCTTTATCATCAAAATTTATCTGATAGAAATTCATGACTCTTTCATTGGGAACGGGAGTCCAACGGAATTTCCAGGTTCCGTCTAAAGAAATTGAGCCGTCTCCTTTATGTACAGAGAAAGGGGTAAAAGCGGCTCTTGCCGGTTCACGGTTGATCTGGAGAACATGATGATTCTCCCAATCATGCATTGTTTGTGCCTGTGTAGGACTTACAAACAATGCGCCAAGCAGTAAAGTATATATTTTCATTCGTTCTTTTTTCTTCATATCAAGTAGACGGACGAAAGGGCATTTTGTACCCCTTTCTTTTACAGAAATATTAAAGAACAATAAAAGGAGTAACACTTTATGAAGAAAATCTTTACCTTGTGCCGTATAATTACTTCTAATATTATGATGATGAAAAAACTACTATTTAGCAGCCTCTTTTTATTAGGCAGTCTCGTTTCACAAGCACAACACGAGTACACAATTAAAGGTGAGGTAAAAGGAGTGAAAGACGGAACTCATGTTTCCTTATTTTTGACGGATGGACGTGTAGGAAGCGTAGTTGGCACGGATACGATACGTAATGGAACTTTCTTTTTTAAGCGAAATGCAGGAGAAAGTGGTATGGATCATCTGTCTCTCATGTGTCGCGATACGGATTTTCCTCCAATGGCGTTAGATGTTTATGCAACTCCGGGCGCAAAAATAAAAGTAACGGGCACAAACCCTCTGATTTATACATGGAGGGTAGACAGTCCGGTAAAAGAGCAACAAGAACATAATAGATTCATTGAGGATTCCCGTGACTTATGGGACGAATTTCAACGCTTGGCTATCAAAGAAAGAAGTATGCGTTCAGCTTCAGAAACCGAACGAAAAGCACTTCGAACAAAGAGTGATAGTATATCTTCCATTATTAATCAACGGGAATTAAAGTTGATGAGGGAACTCCCTATTTCTAATGTCTGGATGGAAAAATTGCTCCGTTTGAGTATGTCTTTGAAATACAATCCCAAGTTTACCCATAAAGAAGAAATACTGGCTTTGTATGACAGATTAAACGAAGAACAGAAAGCTTCCATTGAAGGACAAGAAATCAAGGTTAATCTCTTCCCTCCTAAAACGGTGAAAGAAGGAGATGACATGGCAGATGCCGATCTTTTTGATTTAGATGGAAAAGTTCATCATTTGGCTGACTTCAAAGGGAAATATATGTTACTTGATTTTTGGAGCAGCGGTTGTGGTCCCTGCATCATGGCTTTACCTGAAATGAAAGAGATTCAGGAGCAATATAAAGATCGACTCACTATCATCAGTTTGAGTTCGGATACGCAAAATAGATGGAAAGCTGCTTCTGCGCAACATGAAATGACTTGGCAAAACTTAAGTGATCTGAAACAGACTGCAGGACTATATGCTGTGTATGATGTCAACGGTATTCCAAATTATGTTCTTATCTCTCCTGAAGGTAAAATAGTGAAAATGTGGTCGGGCTATGGTCAAGGCAGCCTGAAATTAAAGATGCGTAGATATTTGGATGCGCCAAAGCGTGAGATGAGTATCACCGGGGACACCAATAGAAAAGTCGTTAACCATCCAAGTTTTGAATCGACCAATACTGATATTCTTGAAGTGAAGCAGGTAGAATTGACTGACACAGCCACTATCGTTCATTTCTATGCATATTACATACCCAAATACTGGATACAAGTAAGTGCAAACGCCCAATTAGTAGACGAGCAAGGTGCATCATACACATTACAAAAAGCTGACGGCATTACTCCCGGTGAGCATTTCTTTCTGCCTGAAAGCGGAGAAGCCGAATTTTCCCTAACTTTCAAACCATTACCTCTCAAAACTAAATTATTCAATTTCACGGAAGGAACAGCCAAAAAAGATTGGCAAATAAATGGGATAAAACTTACCAAATAAAGAAAGAAATAATAATGGGACACTGAAAAGTTATGTATACTTCCAAGTGTCCCGTTTTTTATTTATTGAATATCCAATGCATCAAAAGCAATTCCGTCCATATTTTCTGCCGAAAGTAATACTTTGTAATGTCCGGCATTGATAAAGGTTCCGGTAGTGGTGCTCATCATCTTCCATTTATCCGGTGTTTCCGGGAAGTTCAATACGTCCTCTTTCAATACTACTCCTTTTGAATCAATGAATTTCATCAAGACAGGTATTGGCTTTCCGGTAGTGTTCATATATTTAAAGCGAAGGGCGTACACTTGTGCCAACCCGGTAGAAACATTCCATTCAATGCTGTTGCCTTTTCCTTTACCAAAAAACACTCCGATCTGTTTGCGATGTTCTTTCTTTTGGAATTTGCCTTTCAGTACAGCCATTTCCGCTTCGTATGATATACTGACACGAGCATTTTTATCTTCAGGAAGCAATTCTTTCGGAGTCTTTTCCATCACTTCTTTATCCGCTTTTTCCCAGCTCCAACCGGATGCAGGGAATATCGTCGGTTTCAGTTCCTGATCTGTGCTGGCAATAGCAATGCCCGAAATCAAGGTTTGTCCTGCTTTCACTTCCGGGAAATGAATTTTCAACATTCCACCTTTCACTGTGGCATATACCACTTTCTTACAAACTCCGTCGTGACCGCTTTCAGCCCAAATATCCAAGTCGTCTAATACAACAGAATCATTCACGGCAACATCGAATATGCGCAGTCCTTCACAGTCGGTAGAAGCGCTTCCGCCCGTACCATGCCACGGCTCTGTGAAATACAGTTCAATACGATATGTTCCGTCTGCCACAGGGAAACGATATTCCAGCTGATGACGTCCGAAGCGGAAATGTTGGAATAACGTCCAGTCACGAGTGCCACGAATCGGATCATTGGTGGTACGTTGACTGGCAAGATAAGGATTCAGATCCTTGAAATTCTCCGCCCATGAACGGGAATAATTCGTATTGTCCTGCAACCATAACTGTCCGAAGCTATCTGTATAATCATCCCCTCCACAGTTGAGACGATACAGATAATTATATCCTGCCTCTCCTTTCAATATCTTTTTATCATCCTGATAAAGAAGTTCGAAGTTAGGGGCTTGCTCCAAGCCATTCAATAGGATCAGGTCTTCTGCCACCGGTTTACCTTTGTAATAGCCTACTGCACGAAGCACGTTATAACGAATATCCCGGTTTTCCCACATAAAATGAGTGCCTGTCCCGTTGTTCTTTTTACGTCCGAGGAAGGTTGCCTTTTCATTTGTCAGATCGTTGTATAGCAATACAGAATCACAATTGCTATAAGCCTCGATAGTGGCACGACGACGTCCTTTTTCAAAACGGTTGGCCCATGTATGTGATACCAGGTAAACCATCGGGTCTTTTGCAGTCGGAACATAGTTGGCGCGATACATATAATATACGTCCAACGGTTCTTCCCACGGAGTAACCAATCCTTTATAATTGAACGGACCTACTTTATCTATCTTGCGATACGCTTCATCCGGTTGGCGGCGTCCGGGATTGTCATGACTGCTGTATATCCACTGGAATTGTCCGCAAACACTATCTTTAGCCTGTTCTGCCAAACGGATTTTAGTTTCCATCAGCTGACACATACGGTCTTCACTCCACACTCCGTTCACCTGGAAATCTCCCGGCTCCGTATGTAGGTCGATGCTTCTCCACGCTCCATATTCTCCGTTCAACAATTGGTTCGCTTGAGAGAGCTCACGACCGTATTTCGTCACATTTCCTCCATACGTACCACTCCAATTTTGAATCACATTCCAGTCTGTACCCTCACCGCCATTACAGGTTGTTATGACACGCATTGTCTTTGCAGTCGGATCCATCTCCCGAATAATATCACTGCACTCCTGTGCAAACTCACGAGGCAAAGTGCTTTCATTCTGCAATCCCCACATCACCACTGACGGAGAATTACGACGTTCTTTCACCCATTGACGAAGCAACTTTTTAAAGTTCTCACGAAACTCCGGAGTGTCATACCACACGTGGGCGGAAAATTGTGTCCAAAACAAGATTCCCTTTTCATCCCAGTATTTTTGATAATCGAGATGATGGGGCTGATGAGCATCCCGGAACGCATTGAAACCGGCTGCACGTATCTGTTTTACCCTTGCGGCAACCTGTTCATTACTGAACGCATGGCTTTGTCCGAACTGATGCTCATACTCGCATACTCCATTGATAAACACGGGCTTCCCATTCAGGTAAAAACGTCCGTCTCCATCGTTTCGTTTTACCGGCCAGCTAATGGTACGAATACCGAAGGGTGTCGAAATTTCATCCGTCGTCTTCGTATCACGCTTAATCATGCTAGCCAATTTATAGAGATACGGATTTTCCGTATTCCACAAGACAGGATTCTCAACAGGAGCCTGTTGGCGAATCACTTTCATTTCTCCCGGAGCTAAAGTAATTTTCTCAACCAAACGGAACACTTGTTTTCCATCGGCATTGCTTAGTTTATTGACTAACTCTACCGTTTCTGTTGTTTTACTATAATTCTTAACCTCTGTTTCTACAAATACGTTAGCAGCCTTTTCGTCATTCCAAATATGTACACCGAAAGGTTCTATGCGAATCTCATCTGTTACTTCCAATACCACAGGACGGAAGATACCTAACGGCTGGGAACCTTCACTGAATCCCCATTCCGACGAACATCCCCCGCATACCCAAGGCATATCGGCGATCATTTCAGGATGCTCGGCTTTCACTTCCAAGCGATTCACTCCCTGTTTTAATTCATCTGTGACATCCAAAGTCAATGTGGTGCGCCCTATGGGGTGGCGTCCGAAGTCCTTTCCGTTCACTGTAATGGTGGCGTATGTACCCACTCCGTCAAAACGAAGGAAATACCGTTTGGTCAGTTGAGAGTTGAGAGTTGAGAATTGAAAGTTGTCAAGAGTGAAATCTTTTATATAGATGGCGGTACTGTGCAAATTGCCGTGAGTCAGTTGGCGATAACCGTAGTAGTCATCCCAATTATGGGGAAGATTCACTGTTTTGAAAGAAGCATGGTTTAGAGAAGATGAAGTATCAACTCCATTTTGGTCAGTCGAGTTCTTTCTTTGTAATTCTTCATTCTTTATTAAAGAAGTTTGCCAGCCTTCATTTAGTTCAATAATTTGCCGGCGGTTCTTACTCTCCGGAACCGGGAAACGGACAGCCGAACGTCCCATCGGCTTACTGGTAGCAATGGCAATGCCACGTTGCTCTGCGTTGTTTACTGCACAATAGAAATGATAAACCACTCCGTCATGTTTCACCACATAGCTCTTATGAGCAAACAGTTCATCGTAGTTCTTGGAGGGGATAATCAGGTCGGCCCCTTTCCAATCAGTCCAGTTCACCAAATCATAGCTGGCGGCAAATGTATTGAATGCTTTATATTTACGCGAAGGTTCAAAAGCAGAGAAGTAAAACATCACATACACATCTCCCATCTTTTGGATATGCGCATCTCCTGTAATGGTTCCATCTGCTTCGTGCGTAAAGACCGGATTGCCGGAGTAGCGTTTCCATGTTTTCATATCTTTGGAAAGCGCAATGCCGACACGTTCGCCCTTTAAATCCGTTTCCGGATGACGCCCGCCCGCGTTGTAATACATCACAAACGGAGCTCCCAATGTTTTATCTTTATCCCAATAAACGGTACTCTTATATTGAGTCAGTTTTTCCCACCATTGGGCATCTTTATCATGGATGCTCAAAATCGGTTTGTCCAGAGATTCCCATTCATGTGCCGTAGAAATATCTCCTTTCGTCCATGCCAGTCCGACATAAAGCGGGGCTTTTACAGCTTCGTAACCCGTTCCTTCACCACCGATATAAGTCATCCAATGGCGACCTTTATAAGTCTGAAGCTCATAGCTTCCACCCCATTCCATATCCGGCAATGCAGGAAATCCGCCACGCTGATTGCAGTCCCATTTTCCATCCCGATAAGAAAGAACCCGTCCCAAAGTGCGCCATTCGAGCAGATTATCACTTTCTGCTATCCACGTTTCGTAACCACGACCATCGGTTCCACCTTTACCGTTGTAAACCACATAAGTCATCAGCCACTTGTCTCCCTGGCGAAAAACGGTAGGACAATCAATCTTATGATAATTGTCTGCCGGGGCAACTGCAAGCCCGTATTTGTATGGTGTCTTTACTTCCTCATAAATCTGCTCCATTCGTTCCTGCGGAACTTCCCGTTGCGCATACAGAGAGAAAGTGGTGGTTATACTAAAAACTGCCAGCAATAACTTCTTCATGATACTTTTTCTAATCGTTTAATACTTAATATTTCACCACAGAGGACACAGAGGACACATTTTTATCCACTATAGAGTAACAAAGAGTCTTACGTATTTATAATCGTATGTATCGCTCTGTTTTACTTGCGGAAAAGAGAGAGAGAAGAACTCTGTGTCCTCCGTGTCCTCTGTGGTGAAATATAAATTATCATTAATAAAACAACCAATCCATTGTTTCTTCATCCCCGGCAAGCCCGGCATTACGAACTTTCGTTTCCGCAGCCGTGAATCCCAACACTTGCAGATAGCCTTTGGGTAACATCAACGTATGCTTTCCAGCCGGAAAACTATATGCATGCACATTTGCCAAAGGCATTCCGTTGATACGGACAGCATTCGTTAATACAGGTTCCGCCTGACCGTAATCATTGGCTGACGCATCGATTTCCAGTTTCGGAGCTTTTGCATACTTTTTCTGGTCATCTTTGAAATAAGCGACTAACAATTTCACCGGAGCATCCGTTTCGAAAGTGATGCTTGTGCCTTTCTCTCTCTGCTCATTTCCATTAAAGCGGAGCGCCTTCATTCCTTTCAATTCCGGAGCTACTGCTTCTATCTTACCTGGAACATCCACAAATAAAGAAATACCCTCATCCACTTTCACTGTCGGATAATTAGAAATCAGTTTCACGTTTGCAGGAGTCCAGGCAGCAATCTCGACAGTTTCAGTCACCGCATTTCCATTCTGTTTTTCTTTCAACAAAGCGAGGTTGGCTTTGAAATTTTCCAATTCCTTCTCATAGTGTACCAGCAGTTCTTTCCAAGTCTTGTTCTTTCCATCATCTCCACCGATAGGAATACGACGTTGGGCAGTTTGCATACTGTTGGCATACAAGTAATGTTCGTCCGTCAGTTCCACCAATTTGCGATAGTGTTCCAAGCTTTGTTCCATCAAAGGAATAGCTTCTTCAAGATTCTTAATCTCTTTTCCCCATTGATAATCCAATACCAGTTTGGCAGCTTTCACTTTCAGGTTGAACGCATATGCAAACTCACGATAACAATGCATATCATTCTGCAAACGTGCAAATTCATCCTTATTTGAAGAGACGGAACCTGCTGCTTTATCAATAGCCGCTACTGCTTTATCTCCATGTTCTATTACTTGAGCAACAATATCCAAAGGCATTTCACCTACATGAGGTTGCTTTTTCCATTCTTTCTCTACATACTCTATCAGCTTCTCTCCTTCTGGTCCGCAGCTTTCATAGAATCCCGGATAGATCGTATATTTGTACGGATTGACAAGCTGACTCATAAACATACCCAGTAATAACGTTTGGCGATTTCCCTCTGTAATACCGAAACGACGTAACAACTTCGGAGCAATCTCTCCGCTTTCTTCGTATGCTACACGGATATTACTTGCATTTTCGTCAGAGGTTCCGTAGAACTTGCCCAACTGATGGTCCCAGTAACCCATTTCATCTGTACGGTCGCGGTGGCAGTTCCACGCATAGCGTCCCCAAGTCTGATACCAGATCCAATCACGATCCAACTGGAATTCGCGTTCATTGTTCGGTAGTTTGTCAGCCGTATAAGGCCAGTCCCAATATGAAGCCTGCGGATAAAGGTGCAACGCATTGGCACCGTGTACATTGTGTATGGCAGTGACCGCCTTTTGTACGAAATCCGGAGAACCCCAGCGGAACGGTTCCAAATTTGCCAGGATATGTACGTTACTGATATGAATGGAACCCAACGAACTCAAATCCGTATGAATTTTCGACCAGGGGCCACGAGGTTCGTAGGTAGTCAACGATTCACCATTGTACTTATGCATCGTATAAAGATTCTTATAGAGCGGCAAAGCAGCATCCATCACCAGTTTACAGTCCGTGTCGTGCGCACGCAACAAAAGAGGTGGTTCATCTGTACGTCCCAATGCCTGTAATCCGTCTTTCACTCCCGGAATAATTGTTTTTGTAAACCATTCCACATCGTCCTCCACTGTACACATCGCTTCACCCAGACAAACCAGTAATCCTACATTGGGATACTTTTCAATGAAAGCGGCAATACTCTTGCGTGTATAATCGGCAATCAGAGGAGTAATGGGACGGTTACGGTCCTGTGTTTTCAGTCCGTAATGTTCAGCAAAAGGTTTGGAAAGAATGATATTATAAAACATCTGTATGACAAAGATACCGCGTTTGTCCGCTTCTTCTGTGAGGAAAGAGAACATTTCTTCGTTCATTTTGAAGGTTTCTTCATCTACTTCCAGTGCAAACGGATAATCTTCCAGTTTCACCAATGACGCAAACGGATGACCGTTCCAAAGGTACAGCGAATTCATGCGGTTGGCAACCAGCATATCCAAGTATTTAATCCACTGTTCTTTATCATAAAACCAGGGGAAACTTTCCGGCGTATACGGATATTCGTATACACCATGTCCCGGCAGGTAGGTCATCTTCTGTAATCCTACACATGCACCACGCAATACCATTTCAGGACCGTCTTTCAGTTCCTCCGGGAAGTTCAACTTACTATCCGAATCATTCACACGGTCAATCAGTTCACGGCATCCGTAAATGACACCACTCCCATCTCTGCCGGACACTCTGGTCAGATTGCCCGTCGTCGAAATATGAAAACCTTCTTTCTTGAGCGTCGTGTCATTTACTTCCGTCAAGAGAATCGTTTTGATTTCGGGATCGGAGAATGTCGTGTCTCCCTGTTGCATCATTACCTGATAACCGGCTTTATCCAAGGTAGTCTGTAACTGCTCCGCACCAAACAAAACACGATTTGACGCATCCGGCGGAGTCATAATCTTCACGGTTTGCCTGCCACACGCTGCCAAAAAAAGTGTGCATGCCGCAAACATGAATAATCTGGTATTTTTCATTCTTCTGATATATATTATAGATTATATAATTCACTTCTTCACTAAGAGAAAGACGAAATAATCCCCTGTTTGTACTCATTTGTCTCTTTTTCCACTTTTCAGCACCAAATTTCCACTTTCACTCTGCTGTGATATGCAAATTCCTCATTATTTAAAAGTTATGCTTATCTTTGCCGGCTAGCTTATAATATAAAACAGAAAACAAGAGCAAACAATATGAAAGAACAAACAAATTATGACTATGAAAAATACGTTCAGATAGCACAGATGGCCAAAATGGGATGGTGGGAGTCAGATTTGAAAAATAAAGAATATGTCTGCTCTGACTTTATTGTTGACTTACTCGGCCTTGAAAGTAACCGCATCAGTTTCACCGAATTTCACCAAAGAATACGTGAAGATCACCGGCTGCGTCTTAAAAATGAATATATGTCTCTTTCTTATCTGGAGACATACGAACAGATGTTCCCAATTCGGGCAAAAGACGGGGAAATATGGGTGTACTCTAAGATTAATTTCCAAAAGCCCGATAAAGAGGGATATAGGAATATGACGGGCTTTCTGCAATATATTGACAGACCGATCGATACTACGGATGAAAACATTGATTTCTTTCAAGTGAGCAATTTGCTTTACCAACAAACTAATATTTCATATTCATTGCTTGCTTTTCTGCAATGTGATGATGTCACTCAAGTGGTTAACAAGACATTAGGAGATCTCCTCAACCAGTTTTTGGGCGATCGTATCTATATCTTCGAAATAAACCGAAAAGAACAACGCCAGGATTGCACTTATGAGGTTACCGCCGAAGGAATATCCAAGGAACAGGAATTCTTGAGCAATATTCCCTGGGATCCTTCTACCTGGTGGAATCATCAGATAGCCGAAAGAAGGGCTATCATTCTGAACACGCTGGACGACATGCCCGAAGAAGCTGCGGAATATCGTCAGACGCTGGAGATGCAAGATATCAAGTCGCTGATGGTAGTTCCGCTAATCTCTAAAGAAGAGGTATGGGGCTATATGGGAATTGATATGGTAAGAACGCAGCGTAGCTGGAGCAATGTGGATTATCAATGCTTCTCCTCTCTTGCTAATATTATCAGTATTTGCATCGAATTGCGAAAGTCGGAATTACAAGCCAAAGAAGATCGTCTTGCTTTGGACAACAGCGAGAAGATATTGAGAAACATCTATAAGAACCTTCCGGCAGGCGTCGAACTTTATGACAAAGACGGTTATCTGGTAGATATTAATGATAAAGAGCTTGAAATATTCGGCTTGTCTGACAAAAATGAAGCATTGGGAGTTAATCTGTTCGACAATCCCAATATTCCTTTAGAGGTTAAAGAGAGATTGAGAGCGAAAGAAGATGTAAACTTCTCCATCAATTATGACTTCTCAAAAATAAATCAATATGTAGATAGCCGGAGAAATGGGATTATTAATCTTACCACTAAAGTTACTGCTCTCTATGATTCTCAAAATCGATTTATCAACTATCTGTTTATCAATATAGATACAACGGAAACGACCAATGCATACACCAAGATACAGGAGTTTGAGAATCTGTTTCTTCTAATCGGTGATTATGCCAAGGTAGGATTTGCTCATTTCAATGTATTGACAAGAGACGGATATGCCCAAGATACATGGTACAGGAATTTGGGAGAGAAAGAAGGTATTCCCATGCCACAGGTTATCGGAGTATATGCACATGTAGTTCCTGAAGATCAGGCTGTTCTGAAAAACTTTGTAGGTGAAGTGAAAACGGGAAAGGCAACCAGTTTGCGTAAAGAAGTTCGTGTATGCAGGGAGAATGGCAAATATACGTGGACCAGCATCAATGTGATGGTCAGGGATTACCGTCCGCAAGACGGCATTATTGAGATGTTGTGTATCAATTATGACATCACGCCTTTGAAAGAAACTGAACAGAAATTGATTATTGCCCGCGATAAAGCGGAAGAACTGGATCGTCTGAAGTCGGCTTTCCTAGCTAACATGAGTCATGAGATCCGTACTCCTCTCAATGCTATTGTCGGTTTTTCCAGTCTTCTGGCAGAAACGGACAGCAGAAACGAACGGCAGGAATACATTAAGATTGTGCAAGAGAATAACGAACTTCTCTTACAACTGATATCGGACATTCTCGATCTTTCGAAAATCGAAGCGGGAACATTCAATTTTGTATATACCAACGTGGATGTAAACGAGACTTGTTCTGAAATTATCAAATCAATGGGAATGAAAGTAGGTAAAGGTGTTGAACTGATTCTGGAGGAACCATTTCCAGAATGTTATATCTATACGGATAAAAACAGATTCACCCAAGTAATCAGTAACTTTATAAATAACGCCTTAAAGTTCACCCAGCAAGGCAGTATCACTTTGGGATATGAACAAGTATCCCATCAGAAAATAAAATTCTATGTGCGCGACACCGGAATGGGAATACCGGAAGAAAAGCAAAAGAGCGTATTTGAACGTTTTGTGAAGCTGAATACTTTTGTTCAGGGTACAGGACTCGGACTTTCTATCTGCAAAAGCATTGTTTCCCAAATGGGAGGAGAAATTGGCGTGGAATCAACTGAAGGAGTCGGCTCCTGTTTTTGGTTTACACATCCGTACCACGCTGCTGATTAGACTGACTATAAAAAGAGTTGTCCAAATGTTTGTTTTTTCAATATTGATATGATCAATATATTTGGGCAGTTTTGTAGATCTCGAATAAATAAAAGCTATTGACTTTTCTTTTTTTTAGTATATTTGCTAAACGTTCTATGAGTTTGTTAGCATCTTGTATGAGAAAAAAGGAAATAGTGTAAAGGCCGAAACAACGTTAATGCGATATATACAAATATATCTATACATTTATGGCTATGAACGACCTTTACAACTTGATTGTCTTATAACTATTCAAAGTTTATTCCTTTTTTCATTTCGGTAGCACTTCCACCATTACAGGAAAATGATCTGAAGAGTACTTATTATACTTTATATCATCATCAAT
>OHOK01000515.1_pt1 | contig 19663 bp, 51 predicted proteins | sample 1569731 | NCBI WGS metagenome assembly OHOK01 (sample SAMEA3879559, study PRJEB24766) | human gut metagenome | biome: human-associated habitat; feature: feces | place: USA | collected 1985/1987
AATTCAATATTTTTTAAAATCTGTTTACTTACGATTGCAAATATGGCTCTAAATTTTTCTATTGCTTTTTTTTGAATATACGCTTTGTCGCCTTCAATCGCTGCGAATGCAGAACCTTGGCTTATATTTTCTGTTTCATCGTAAATTCTCATTATGTAGAAACCTATTTTTTCATCAGAATATACATCGATATAGATATTTAAGCCGTATATATTACCAACATTTTTCCTTTTAAACTCCTTCATTTTTTCTCTGCCTTTCAACATTAATGTTAACAACATTCGCAAGGCAGTCAAGATATTCGTTTATTAAATTGCCCTCGAAAGCATCACTATAATTTATTATTAGCTTGTTGTCGTCATCGTTGATTTCGAAATTGCTAAACCGCTCCAAATACATTCTAATAAGCTTTTCTTCATCGATTGTAATGTTGCTAACTACAATCGTTTTTGTGGTATTCAGCTCTTGATGAATCTTATCAGCAAGCTCTTTTAAACAGTTGTCGCACAGATGGAGCGACGAACTTTGTACATCGTTACTGCTTATTGTGACGGTTCTGCTTTGTTTTGACTCGCACGCTTGACACCAAAACAATTGCTTTGATTGTCTGCGCTCTACATGAATTTTAATCATTATAACTCATCCTCATCCCAAATTATCATTTTTCGATATTTAACGGTTTTATTGCCAAAAATAGCAGCTGGCTTAAGTTGTTTTTCCAGAACTCTTACGCAAGCATTGCCGTCGCCGTTTATACAAACATCGTCGCTCTGAAAACCTTTGCATTCAAAGAAAGAAAACTCCTTAATATTGCCAACACCTTCACGATTGATATCGGCAGCTTGCTGAGCGCATTCACCGCACAGAAAGTTGTGCGAGTTTACACCGAAGTAATGCTTACCGCAATGCTGGCAAACCTTTTGGGTACCAGCTGCTTCTGCAATTAAGGAGCGAATTTTCGCAAACAGCTCCTTACGAGTCGTTTTCTTATTGAAGCGGAAAACTCTTTGTTCACCGCCGATTTTTACAACACACGCCTGACGATGTGCACGCCAGGTGAACTCGACTTGACCTATCTTCATGATTTCCTCCCTCCTTAATTCATGCGGCTGAGAATTTCCGCCTTAATTGCTTCTTCATACTGACCAGATTTACCCAAGCAAGCTTCCAGGTGCTGCGTATTATACAGCACAATTTTTTCAAACTCACCAACTAATTCCTCTTTACTCATATTTTTTAAAGCAGCAATTTTCTTTTCCAGCATTATAACCGACTTCCTTTCTTGTAAGTTCTTATATCTTCCTTACAATTATATTATACTATATTTCTCCGCTTTTGTAAAGAGCTTTCTTTATAGAATGTCAGTTTTCTTCTAAATCTTCTTTGGTTACTTCATACTCAATACTGCCGTCACGCTTGCGCAGAACTACCTCAAAGTCACAGGCAGTTGCAAGCTCCAGCAGAAGCTTAAGTGATTTGCATTTTTTAACCTTGTAGTTCAGAGACATTGGCGTAATGCCCATTTCCCTAGCTAATGTAGCCTGGTTTTTTCCTGTTGAAGCGATTAATACCTTGATTTTGTTTTCTATTGACATAGTAGCACCACCTTAATTATTATATCTCTTATCATTATACAGTGTTCTCTTTATGTAATCAATATAATCTTTTATAAAAATATTGCCTGCGAGATTTCCCGCAGGCTTTTTGTTAAGATACTTCAATCATCGTGTTTAACCACGAATCGCTTGACGCATTAATGAGCCATTTCTTATTATAGCCGTTATAATGCCTGATCAAGTAAAACTTTGTCTTGTCGCCTTCGTCATTGTACAGAGAGAAGTTAGGGAACTTCTTGCCTTCTGATTGCTCCAGCTGGTAAAAGTATTCGCGAATTTCTTTTGCTCTCTTTATAACCTCCCAGTCTGGCGTAAACTCATCAGCATAGTTGTATCGCTTTGCCCGGTCATCTGAATGTACTCTATATCCGGCAAGGTTGGGCAGCACACATATTTTATCAAACGATGCTCCCAGGCTATTCACAAAAGCAAGAATCGAATCGAAGTCATAGGCAAAATGAGTGTTACGCATACCGGGCAATTTATACTTATTGCAGTCATCGTTCGGTTCTTCGTCTGTAATGTAGAATAAGAAGTCTACGAATCCTACATACTGCAAGCCGCCATAAAGCTTCTTTCTTTCGCCAAGCATTTCACAGCAAACAATTTCAAGATAAACTCCCTTGCCGTTATCGAGGTGAAATGCTGTTCTAACACGGCAGTTGCCTATGGTGTTGATGCTGCGCTCTGCCTTTTCCCAGCCAGCACCTTCAAAATACAATGTTTTCACGTCAACCACTACCTTTCTATTGCTCCTCGGTTGGAACTATTTCAAATTCTCCTATGTCAAACCATGTGTTAGTTCCGTCTACCAGGAATATTCTGCCGATTTTTTCAAGCTCCTTTATGCTGCATTCCATTGCGCTTTCTTTGTTGAAAACCTTATAACCTTGTCTTTTGAACATAAACGCTATTCCGTCAACTAAATCTTCCTTTGAACTATAATAGGTTATTTCGCCCCAGCTGCAATACAAGACATATCTTTCATCGTAGAACTCACCGTTAACATCATTCGTTTGATAAAGCTCGCAGCCAGGTTCTTCGGCAGCATAGTAAAGTTTTAAGCCTTTATCTTTTGCAAGTCTTACGAAAAAGTCCATTGCCGGAGTCCATTTGGTGTCTACGGTGAACCGCAAGAAATATTCTTCTTCGTTGGCTTTATTTACTTCTCCAACATCATCGAACCAACCTTCATAATTACTGCCAGGGTAAAGCTCATTGCCGTAGCTATAAACGCTGCCATAATTTTCATCCACAGAACGTTCAATATCATCTCGCAGCTTCTGCAGTATTTTTTTATCTCCAACCATTGTAATATCATTAAAACAAATATTGGCCATTTTACACCTCCGTGTTAACTTTGCAAATCGAACTGAGCTTGCCAGCTTTAGGATTATTCTTTTTGGGGCATTCATCAATGCGAGCTATTGGAGTGCGCCAGTTTGGCAAGCAGTTACAAATTCCGTATTGGTTCGTAAAGAATCTGTCAAAGCTTTCATGCGTTGAATGAGCGGACGAACAGTTTCGGCAGCCAAATCTTTCAATTTTAGGCTTTTCCTCTGTTATCCAAAGATTAACCAGCGCAGCAGTTTCCTTAAATTTATCAAAAGGTGTCATATTAGCATACCCCCTTTCTGATAATCATGTGTCGGAGTACTTCTTCGGTAATCTCCATTACTTTGTGAAGCTTAAGCACACATTTCTTGCTTGCATGAAACGTAACCAGGACATAAATACCGTTATCGTAGTCCTGAATCACGTAAGGCATCCTTCTTTCTCCCCAGCGTTCTGTCTTTTCAACTACACCACCACTAGAAGCTATTAAGTCATTGAACTTCAAGATAACATCCTCTACTATTTCTTGTTCCGGACGCATAACGTACATAATTTCATAAGCGTTCATTTTTCTTTCCTCCTTACATTTGTTCATCTTCCTGGAAACTGTAGTAACTGCCGTCACCTATAATGATATGATCATAGCAAGGTATTCCCATTATTGCCCCGGCTTTTACAATGTCCCTGGTTAACTTTTTATCGTCAGCACTAGGTGTTGCAAGGCCTGAAGGATGATTATGTGCTACAAAAATTGCAGCAGCATTTTTCATAATGGCATACTTGAAAATCTCTCTAGGATGAACATAACAGTTTGTCAGAGTTCCTTTCAGTATAGCTCTTGCTTCAATAATTCTGTTCTTGCTGTCTGCTGCAATTACCCAGAATTCTTCATGATTCAGATACCGCAACTTCGGCATCATAAATTCAGCCAAGTCTTGCGGATCACAGCAGTATCTTTTTTCCTCAGCTTTGGTTTCGGTAAAAGCTCTTTTACCTAACTCTACACCACACAAGAAAGCTTCTGCTTTCTGTTTATCTAATCCATATGCTTTCAGCTCGTCTATATCTTCCAGACGATACAACTTCTGTGCCGTTAATTCGGAAACCTTATAAGCTTCTTGCCCAAGCAACGCTTCGCATAACTCTCTATAACTTTTATCTGCTACTTTACACATAACTTTCACTCCAATCTTTTTTCCAGCGCACACCTTTCGGTGTACGCTGGTTCTTCTGTTTATAATGATTTGTAGGGATAGCAGCTTGCTGGCATCAGAAGCTTTTCACGCAGTGCGTCGATTCTCTTTTGGCGGCGTTTTGTATTTGCCATGAGTTCATGGAACTCATCTCCGACAAGAGGAAGTGTTTCCAGCATCAGTACATACTTTATAAGTTGTCTTGTTCTCACATTAATCACATCCAATCTTCGCAATTCTTAAGATATTCTTTCTTTGCTTCAAGTAAAGCTTTTTTCATAACCGGGTCAGAGTTAACTTGCTCATAAGTCAAAAGCAGAGCATCCAGCGTATCGTCAAGCTCATAAGTTATACAAAACTCATGGTTAGCAAGTTCGTAACGGAAGGCTGATTTCAAGAAGTCGAAATCTTTCATGTGCTCCTTCTTTTCGATGTTCAGGCGTTTTACTAAATCATTATGAGCCTTAGCCTGGGCACGAAGGATATATCCTCCGAAGCCGATTTGATAAACCTTGTCGGTATCATCCGGAGCTAAACCAAATCTTTTCATGCCTTCGTTGAACTGTTCTTCAGTAAAAGCAAAGAACGTTTTATCTTTGGTAAAGCTTTCGTATTCCTTTTGCTGTTCGTTGATTAAGGTTGAGTAATCTTTGTATTTTAACATCCTAGCATCCCTCCTAAAAAGTCATAAATTTCATCATTGGTTTTTGGACCTTAAATTCCATATCTCCGATATGGTTATTGATTTTTGTCAAGCATTTTACGATAGCGTTTGCTTCACCCTCGCTGAACGGCATGCAGTCGCCTTCCTCGTTTGTGTAGCACAGCAGCACGTTACCGCACAGGCACTGATCATGTAAACGGCCGTAACCATAAATAGCACTTGCCAGCTCATTAGCCACCGGGTTTTCATTTTTCAAAAGAAATTCTTCATCAAAAATCAGTGTAACACCGGGAATGATTCCGAGTTGTCCATCGAACTCCACCAGCTGAAGCGGAACTTCTTTAATGTCGACGTACTCGCATTCGCACAGTTCATACATTGACTTAAGCGTGATAGCTCCCTCGTATGGTACTTTCTCCACAGAATTGGTTTTGCCATTGGCATCAACCACAGTTTTCAATAAGATTGCATAGTTCATAAAATCGACTTCCTTTCTAAAGCTATTGGCAAGGACTTTGAACCTTCTGCCTGGTAGCTTTACAGGAGCTTAAGCTCCTGTCATCAGCTTTTAAAGCTCTATACCTCTTTCCGCTGCAATTTCTTCCAGCTCTTCAAAGTGCTCATTCAAGCATTGATGATGCCATGGGTCGCGCGAGCTGTTGTAAATCTTAATCAGCCTAGCGTTTTCCTGCTTTAATTCTTCATTAGTCATGTCTTTAGGTTCTTTCATTGGTTCTTCCTCCTTAAAATTCAATTTCACCTTCGGTAAATTCTTGATAAACAGTTTGTGCAATAGAATAAACGCCATATGATTCTGCACATTCACTAAGAGCAGCTTCGGCCATTTTAGAGAACGCATGGTCTTGTTCCTGTTTTGAAGCATTTGGATTGTTTTTAAGCCAATCCTCATAAGCATTACTTGCTTTATCTGCAATGAATTTTTTATCTATCCATGCATTATAAGCTCTACATTTCTCCTCTCTCAGTACGCCGATTATGTAGGTTAGTTGATTGTAATTTAGTTTCATGTTGTTCTACTCCTTTCTATTGTTCAATCATGATAACATCGTAGCGGCAATATTTATATTCCACTGTATCTTTACCCCAGGTAAAGGTTCTTCTGAGCTGAAATTCTCTTCCGTTATAGCCGATGCTGAACAGAAGATAATCAACTGTATATCCATTGCTTGCGCTTTCAAGCAGAACAATCTGCTTCATCGCCGGAGCAAAGCCGAAGTATTTTTCCAGGCATTTGCAGGCAAGCTTTTTCATTTCTTGCTTTTCTTGATAAGTCATTTTTAAGTCCTCCTTAAAGTTTAAGCTTTAGGCACAGGGTTTGAACTGTCTGCCTGCCAGCTTTACAAGGGCTATTGCCCTTGTCATCAGCTTTTATTTAGCTTCTTCGATTGCTTGCAGCATATTTGCAAGCTTTTCAACCTCATTCCATTTTCGTTGCGCTTTATTTCTAGCAACGCTGCTTTTAGGGAATTTGTCTTCAATTTTTTTAAGGTCGAACCAATCTAGCAGTGCTTCTCTTAATGCTAATGTTATTTTTTCTTGTGTCATTTTTACGACTTCCTTTCTTGTAGGTTACTCTATCTTCCCTACACTTATATTATACTATGAAACTCACCTTTTGTAAAGAGTTTTCTTTATAAAAGGTGAGTTTTTCTTATTATTTTTCGCTATTTTTTTCTTCAGCAAGGCGAGCTGCCCTTCTGCGCTTTTTATCTTCCAGCAGGTTCACGCCGTCCACGCCAAACAGTAAAGCGGTTAGCTGCTCAACGGCATCGTTTGTATCTCTCCATATCTGCCTTTCGCTTACTGACCATTTTTGCGCAAGGCTTGCGACTATATCAGTGACATACGCTTCCGGCGGACAAGGTTTAAGGAACAGCACGTCAAGCACATCTGCCCGGCGCAAATCTTCCTGCTTGCCGCTGTTATACCTGGTCTGCTTGTAAAGTGCTATCATGTCGTCCATGTAGTTTATTAGCACTTTCGTTCGCATGGTTGAGCTTATGATGCTTTCAAGCTTTAGTTCATTAGCTCCCATGCTTTTCAGGTTTTGGAACGAATCAAGAATCTCGATAGCCGAAATCTGCTCATCGTCGATATTGACAATCTCGCTAGTCTTTAACGCTGCGTGTTCTTGAAGGCTTCTGTAATTCTTTAGCAGCAAGCGCACGTTATACAGTCGCTTGTCGAAATCCCTCCGCTGTGCTTCTTTGCTGTACAAATCATCACACAGCTTTTTAGAGGTTTTTTTGGCGGTCTGCTCTGCCACACGTTCGATAAGTTCTTCGAAATACGCCAGTGGAACGGTTATTGTGCTTTGATTTTCATTTACAGTCATGTCTTCCATGCGCTTACTCCCTTCTGTTATTTAAGCTCTTTGATAAGGCGTTCAAGATACCACTTTGCTTTTAGGCAATCTTCTAAGCCGTTTTTTTCTTCGTAACGCCATAAATATTTGATGATGTTGGCAACGCAGACAGCTTCAATGCCTGTTTTGCCAACAGTAGCAGCCTTTAGGGCATCTATACACTCAATACCGCCTTTGGTGTAGTGTTTCGGATGATTTACGTTATCCTTAGGAAGCGGCATTGTAAAGCTATCTTTTGAATTCTTTGGTGCTTCTTTGACAATAACGTATTTATCATCTGTTAATCCGATAAAACTAAATGGAGATTTAAACACACTCATTATTTATGCTCCTTTATCCATTTTTCGTGTCTGGCAACTGCTCCAGCTGTAGGTGAAAGCGTTTCAAGATACATGGCTTTCAGTATTTTACACTGCTGGATTTTCCATTCGCTAAAAGCATTACAAGTAGCGTGGCAGCCTATTTTTCTTTCTGTGCATCCTCTGCATGGTGTTTTCATGTAGCACCTCTAAAATAATTCTTGTTGGTTGCTTATATCATTCGGTGTTTTAGTGGTAATGCCGGGATATGATCCTGCGAACTTCTTTATCCGGTAATCGTAATACTTTCCGATGGCAGCCATATAGTTTGCGTCAACTTCATCAGGTGTCGGCATATAATATTGGGCTGGCAAAGGAATATTGGTACACAGCTCTTCAAGTCTGCTCTTTCCGTAAATTATATGATTCCTTATTAAATTCATATTTTCGCCGTCAGGATAAAAAGGGTCTTGGCATCCATAGGTCCGGATATGTTCCCACCGCAAAAAACTGTCTATAAGCATAGCTGTTTCTTCTTTGATTTGTTCTTCAATGCTTTTTTCTCTTTTTGGCATATTATACACTCCCTACATTTCTTCTGCTTCCGGGTCGTACAGCTCAAGAAGTTCTGAAAAATCTCCTTTGCTAGCTATCTTTATAGCTTCTTTAGGCGAAGCAGCTAACACTCTGTCGTGAAAATCAACCTCGCCCGAAATTAAACTGCGCCAGCTAATAAGATAAAGCTTAACGTCCTGTTGAGCCATAACCGCCACCACGAACAGCACTTGCTTCATCGTCCGAGGTTACGCAGTAACGGACGAAGATTCCCTGTGCACAGCGTTCGCCCTCTCTTATAATGATTGTTTCGCTGCCATTGTTTCTAAATTTAACGCCAATATTGCCGTCATTGTCCTGGTTGTTAGCATAATCGCTATCAATAATGCCTACGCTGTTAACTAGCGACAAATTGAATTTAACGGCAAGACTGCTGCGGATGAACAGCATCAGAACCATATAGCCAGGCATAATAGCTTTGATGTTCAGCGGAATAAGTACGCTTTCACCGCCAGCTGGAACAAAAATATCTGTCGGTGCGTAAAAATCATAGCCAGCAGAAAACTGTGTGCTACGTTGCGGAAGCTTCGTGTTCGCTGGTGCGTCAATCGTCGGTAAAAATTTAATCATCTTAAAAACCTCCTAAAATATCTCTCCAGATTATAACCAGGATTCCAATAGTACCCATAATAGCAAGAATTTCCATACAAATACTTGCAACAAGATGTAAATATTTCAAATTACCACTCCCTGTTTAACATCCATAAAGCTACACACATAACAGCTACGTCAAGCAGTGTGCAACTGACAATATCAATTAAGCATATTTCCATTGGTTGTACCTCTGGCAATCTCTGCTAACTTTGCTCTTTGTGCTTTTACTGCATCAAGCAGCGGCTTTTGAAAGCGGCAATCATCGTCTAAAGCGATTCTTCCGGTTTCCTCTAGTCTGCTTTGCATTAATTCAAAATTCCATTCAATGTCTCTTTCCATCTGCGTCAACATCCAATCTGGCATTTTATGGAGATTATCGAACAGCTCGTTTTGAATTTCACGCAATGCCTGTGTGGGAATTCTATGCACGGCGTACCTAAACGCGAACAGCAGGACTATTAATTTTTCATCTTTCATTTTTTTACTCCTTATTGTAATGAACTAATTTCGCCGCTTCTGTCATCATGCTCATTAATTCTTGCATAGCCATTTCTTCACCATATTTGCCACGCACACCTAATGCTGCCTGCGCCATCGTACCAATGATCAAGCTTTTAAGGATAATATAATTACCTGATGCACAAACAACATCATCGTTATTGCTGTCATTATAGGCAATTATAAAAGATGCTCCACATTCTTGTAGCAGTTCTTTCGCCTGTTCGGCTTTCTTGTAATTAATCATTATTTTTCCGCCTTTCTTATCCAAACGCCATTAGCTAACTTTTCCAAATCTATTTTCTCCCGGCAATGCGGACAAATCGGCATCATATCATTCTTTCGTCCCATATGTTCCTGTAGCATCTTTAGCACACGTTTATATGGTCGAAACTTCGTTCCGATCTCATAGCATCTTAACGTCTGCTTCCTTGCTCTGTCATAGTCCTTTGCTATTTCTTCCCAATCATTACACATTAGCTCCAGTACAACGATAGGTTCAACCATATTACCGCAGTGATTACAGAAGCAGATTTTTGTATCCGGGTCAACTGTAAAACTGATAGGCTTTTTACTGCCACCATAGATGTCTGTTTCTTTATAGCAATGGCAAGTATTTCTGCCCTGCTCACGCTTAATTGGTGAGAATTTTAATATCTTCATTGTTTTTGCTCCAATTTACATATCTCCACGTAATTTAGCATTAAACATAGCTCTTAAACGTGCCTCTGGGTCGCTCATAGCCTTTGCAATAGCTTCTGCGGCTTTCTTTAGTTCGTTGTTAATCTCTATATACTCAGGTTGTTGCCGCACATGATTTTTAGCAGCATCTACTGCGTGACTATCATATTGCATCTGTACAAGCGATTCCAACGCTTTTAAGTCCGACTGCAGTTCAACAATCTCGACAACAAGTAACATCAGCCGTGCCGATGTCTTAATATCTGCAATATCCAACATACGTCTGATTCCCTCTTTGCTAATCACTGTAACACCTCCTAAATGTCAAAAGCATCAAAAGTTTCATTACTTATAAAAAGCGGCGGCGTGGGAATTCTCAGCAACGCTTACTGCCATTCGGCAACCTAGCCGCCGCACCCATGGGCTAGTTATTTATTTTTACTTGTTTATAGTTAAAGCCAAGTAATCGAGAAGTCGCAAGGCCTCATCCTTAGTATCATAAGTGCCATAGACACATTTCTCTCTGTCTGTATACACGCAAACATCCCACTGTTTCTTGATGTCTCTTTGATGTACTTTAACCGCATTTATTTTCTTTGCTTTAATCCATTGCGTTTCGCCAATCTTAATCAGCATTCTTTTCACTCCTTACTGTCTACGATTTTTCTGCCACAGTAAGGGCAGAACACATAATCATCATCACGGTCAACAAATTCATCTCCGCACCTATCGCACTCATATTCGGACATTGGATAGTCATGTACAAAATAGCCTATTTCTGTTACTGTTGTTTTATCCATTGTCTGCACCTCCTAAACTTTTTCAAGGGACTTTTTGTGTCACTCTGCAACTTTTTCAAGGGAGTTTACAAGAGATTTTTGCAACATGTTGCAGTTTTCTCTTTTAAAGCTCGTGTTTCACACTTTGCTCCACGCATTAACAAATTCGCTGACTTCTTCCCATTTCTTTCTGTCTTTTTCTGGCACGTCATTTTCTTTGCCAACGAGTTTTGCCATATATTGATTACCAAACATATGCCGATTTAATGCCTGTGAAAGAATTACCATTGCATCTTCTTTAGACAAACATTCAAACAGCGCATCTTCTATCTTTTCAATCAAACCTTGTTTTTCAATTATTTCAGCCTGCAGTCTGGCTGAAAAGTATGCTAAACCTTTAATGTTGTTTTCTTCTACCAATCTCTTAATCTCATTGTTGGTTTTTTCCAATTCTCGATTTTTAAAACGTGTCATTACTTTTCCTCCTTTGGTCCTATGCAGCCATTAGTGTACACGCCGTACACATCATCCAGCTTGCCATTATAACTCATACTCCACGCCAATTTCCTTTGCCACGGCAGGGAGTGCAGCTTGCGCTTCTTCGCACGTGCGGTATACCCAGCCTTTGTCAAGCAAGGCATACTCATTCGGAAAACCGCCCCACCAAAGCGAGCGAACAACCCACTTACCACCCAAAAGCTCAAAGGTAAAATAAACATCGCCTTTCTTTGGCTTCCACGGCAGTTTAACGATTTCAATATCGCCTCTCACCAGACCAACAAGCGGCATGTGGGCAGTTGTGTATACTTTTTCTGCGTCATCGTCACTCACTAGCAGTCCGTCGACGATAAATTTATAAATCGCTCCTTCGCGTCCTTTAATTTTAAATTCTTCGTTCAGCTCCACGCCGAGCATCTTTGCGATTTCGGGGATTAAATTTTTAGCCATGTTATCACTCCTTAAATCTCTCAATAATCGCCACTATTAAGCTCATCCATTGGATAATCGCAATCGGGATGAGCGTTATAATCATTGCCACGCAGGCAAATTCATCTAAAGTCATTTATTCTTCCTCCTCCTTGCGTCCGCCGACAATCTCCAGTTCATCGCCGATACATCTAATGGTGTGTCCCAGGATTTTGCAAGTGCTTTTGAGCCATTGAACGCTATGTCCTTCCAGCACCTTGTCCATTTCTTCGTCGGTCAAGTCCGAGAAGCAAACGCTTTCCCAACGATTGTTACGTTTAACTCTAAAATAAATTCCGTCTAAATCTCTATTTACCATATTTTTTCCTCATTTCCATACGCACTTCATAGTCTACAACGCTCACCCGGAACAGCGGATGTGCTTTACGCAAGCAGTAACGATAATATTTCAGCTTCTGCTGTCTTCGCTTTACCACAGCCATATTAACCACCCAATCGCAGCACCTAACAGAGCACCAAACATAGCAGGTATGCCGATGATTAGTATAACCGTGATCATGTCGATGATTGCATTTAATATTTTAATCATTTGTAATCACCTCTTTTGACAAGTAACAGCTCATCACATGAGCGCATAAATTCTTTCGCAAGCTCAAGGTTTTCTACCCATACTGTTCGCCGTCCGCATTTTGGGCATGAGATGTTATAAATTGTCTGACCTTTGTATTTAGCGGTATTCACCTTATATTGATGCCTACAAGTCATATTGTTCGCCAAAACCTTTCTCCGTGCTCAACACGCAAGAGCAATTCTTTGTGTCCTGCTTCAGCTTCTTGCTGTGTATAATATTTTTGACAATACAAATCTTTGTAGCTTACTCCATTTCTTCTGTCAAATTTAAAGAGCATTGTTTCATAACTTGGCTTGTAACACCAATGCAATTTAACTGTAGACAGCAGATAACTTTCACCATCTACGGAAAACTTTGTCTTTAAAGAAAAGTTAGCCATTATTCTCACCTCTGTTCGGATTCTGCTTCCAGCCACCTACAGGACGATACAGGTGCAAAACATCGTATATCCTGCCTACGCCGTGCAGATATTCACTTTCCTTCGGATGAATCTGATGAACTTCTTCTTCCGGCAACCAGAACACGTCTTTAACCTGGCACATAACCTCCCATGACGGCGTTTTATTCGTTGTGCCGCAAAATTTCACGCTTACATGCTCCCATTGGTTGCCGTCCTGATCAGGCTCAACGCCTACAACACACTGTAAGCTCTTTTTGATTCCCGGCAGATGCAGGAAGCCTGTCAATACTAAGCCTTCAAAAGCAAAATCATTTCTCTTGTCGGCTTGAAACTTTTCGTTTGCTAAAATCTCCTTAACACTTCTCATCTTAATCTCCTTGCTCCGCACAGTTGTGGATTATTACTGCACTGTTTACATTCCTTGTCACATTCCCAGCAGCATACGTGGCAAACCTCGCTTCTTACACAGCCGGGGAACGGAAAAGGGCAAACATATTTATTTTTCAGCTTTTTCGTGATTATCGGCTCTTCATCTTTTGAAAAATTCTCGGCAGGCTTTTGAGCTTTAGCCTTGCTTTTGTTTGTTTCCTGCCTTCTTATTTGCGCAAGGCTCATGATTTTGTGCTTACACTCCTTACCTCCGCAGCTCATTCCTTGCCGCCGGGCAAGGTTAGATACATCTCTGTAACATTCAGTGCCGCATTCGCAGACGCATCTTGCAACAGAAGCCTTCTTTTTAGGTCTGATGCTGATAACGCCTGGAGGATAAATTTCAAGCACTGTCAGCATACCTATTTTCTGCCCTAGCAGATAGCTCCAATCCTTATTCTGCATTAAACCGACTTCCTTTCGCTTTACTTTAGCCAAATAGTGCCATAGCACGATGAGCATCTAAACGCCCATTTTACAGCACCTTTTCTGTCTACAATCTTTGCACCGTAGACAAGCTTTATTTTTTCCTGCTTGCAATGAGGGCAGCACTGCTTGCCTTCGGCTGTTGTTCCAAGTAGATATTTCACTGTTGCCCCTCCGTTACAGTCAGAAATTTTAACACTCTTCCTGTATTACTAATTCTGTATTCTTCCAGATCATCACGCTTCAGGTACTGCCTTCCATATAGCGACTTCATATTCTCCCATACAAGGAACGGCACGTTGTAAAAATCTGTCAGATTAAACGATACCAGGATAAAGCACCTTGCTCCTAAAAAATGATGAACCTTTAGGTATTCAAGCTGGTGCGGTTCAAGTCTGCTTCGCAGCATCTTGTCGCCGTCGGTATGCTTCGCTTCAAAGCACACCGCTAAACCGCCTCTAAGAGTCCCCTTGTAGTCAACACCGCTTTTCTTTGCATAGTTGGCAATGAACTGTCCATGCGCTCCATAAGGGCGGATATAATGTACAGGTTCGCTCTGTTTCTCAATCTTCGCAATGCCGTGTTCCTCGTAATACTGGCAGCCTGCGTCAATCATCTTTTCAAAGAATGAACCGCTTGCCTTACTCCGCTTGCCTACAATGATACTTTTAAGCTGATTCATGTTTCTTGTACCCCTTGAATTTCATTCTGCTGAAAGCGTATCTGAGATAAGCTAAGTCCTGAAGCACATCAATGTATTCAATCTTATCAACATACACCTTACTTCTTCCCCACGTGCTAATCAGCTTCATGCTAGGATTGTAGGTCTGGTGATATATCGTTTTGTACAAAAAAACAATATTCACTGCAAATCTTCTTGAAATCATCTTTCTTTAATTCTATTTCAGTGAACGCCAGCTTACGCAAGCGGTTAACTTCATCTTTAATCTTCATGTTATACCTCACTTAAAACGGAATTTCCTCATTAAAAGGTACTGCGCTGCCAAAACCTTGGAAGTCCTGGCTTTCTTCTCCCGGTGTATGCTGAGATTCGCCGCCTTGCTCTCTACGCTCAATGAATTCAAAATGCTCTGCAATAGCCTCGGTTACATATTTCTTTTGACCGTCTTTAGCGTCATAGCTGCGAATTTGCAGTCTGCCTTCAACTAACACACGCTGTCCCTTACTAAGATAATTGCCACAGATTTCAGCCTGTTTACCCCAGATAACCACAGGAATAAAGTCCGCTTCACGCTGTTTGTCTTTGGAATAAGGTCTGTCCACAGCAAGCGTGAACTGAGCAACAACCTTGCTTGTAGAAGTGTATCTTACCTCCGGGTCTTTTGTTAGTCTGCCTAATAAAATGATTTTGTTCATGCTTTTTGTTCCTTTCTCTTTAACGGATTGTCCTGGCAGAAAATTTCGCCGCCTTCTTTTTTGATTTTTGCTTTGATTTCGGCAATAGCTTTATACAGATAATAAACCTCACCGCTGTCATGATACATATTGATATAGAAATTTACTATTGTCGTAAAATATCTCTTATCTTTATCACGATTTGCGCTTTCAGTGATTCTTGTAAGCTCTTTAGCGTCCATAATTCCCTCCTATAATCCTAATAATTTGTTGGTAGCAGCAAAGCCTTCTGCAACTTTCTTCCTGCGTCTGCTTGCGTGTGTAACCTCTACCGGGTGGCACATCTGCAAAATGCGGTCATAGATTCTTGTTTCCGTTATCGTCTGCGGCTTTTTAATTGCTTCAATCGGCAAATTTGTCGTGATGATTGTAGGCAATCCGCTCCGGCAACGGCTGTCGATGATCTGGAACACTAGCTCCTGAGCAAACTCCGTGCGCCGTTCTGCTCCTAAATCATCGAGCACTAACAGTTCAAATTGATTAAAGCCGTCAAGATAGGCTTGCTTTTGCTCTGTACCCCACAAGGTATTAAACACTCTGCCGAAATTAGTCATTAAGCACGCTACACCTTTATCAATCAGCGCATTGACAACGCACGCAGCGGCGAACGTCTTTCCGCTTCCGGAATTTCCGTAAAGCAGCAATCCTTTATGCATCCTGCGAAAATCATCGTAGTGCTCAACGAAATTCTTCATTGCTCGCATCGTCCGCTCGTCTGCGCCGTCATCATGGCTGAAAGTCTGCGATTGAAGCTCACGCTCCGGGAAGCCAGCTTTTCTAAGCTCCTGCACCCTGGCAAGCCGCTTTTCCTGTTCCTCACGTTCACGCTCTGCCTGAAGCTCTTCCGCTCTGCACTTGCAGATACAAGTTACAGTTCGTTCAACGCCAAACAAGAAACCTCTGCATTGCTTCGGCGTATGGCATTTACCACACATAAGCAATCCGTTTTCGTAATAATCATTTGCGTTTTGCTTATTAAGCTGTGAAGCATTTTTAGCAATGTGATTTACAGCAAGCGTAATTGAATTCTGAACATCATTCGCATCCATGCTATCACCTCACTAAAAATATTTGTCCAGGTCTGTTTGATCGTCCGGCGGTTTAAAACTATCCGGCGGCTTTTTCGGTTTTTGATTGTCACCGCTCGCAAGGTTTCTTGCAACTCCCTCACAATAGGCTATTGACTTCTTGCCTTGCTGCGCTGTTATCGTAACCGCCTGCATAGCTATCAGCTCGCCGTGCTCCTTAGCAATAGCCTGTAACCGCTCTGCAATGTATGGCGTTATCGGCGTAACATTTTGATTCCAAAAGCCAACAGGATTATTATCGCTCGTAACATTTTCGTAACTGTTACACGTAACGGCAGCATTTTTATCGTAACAACCACTACTAAAGTTATTGTTGTTACTCTTACTCTTATTCTCTTTCTTATTCTTACTCTTATTCTTATCCGTAACATCTACGTTTGTTACATCATTGTTACGTGTAACATCTTGACTTGTTACGCTTTTGTTACACGTAACATCTTCGTAACATTCCGTAACATCTACGTTTGTTACATCGTTGTTACACGTTTTGGATTGCTTTTCGCGCTGCCTTTTAACTCTCATTGCTTCCTTGCAGCGTTCACGCTCCTTAAGCTTTGAAAGCTCTTCGGCGTTCTGATACTCACTCCAGCCTACAATATAGATATAGCCGTTATCCTCTATATCTATCATGTTGTACTGCTGAAATACTTCTAATGCAGCTTCCGCAATTTTAGGCTTAAAACCACCAACAGCAGCTAAGGTTTTGGGTGTATACGCTACACCTTCGGTAGCGTATACATAACCACCATCATTTTTTTTGCGAGCTAGAGCTAACAGGAAGAACCACATTAATGCCAGGCTATCACCAATCTTCGTATCAGCACGCAGTATCTTAATCTTGTCACTGTCGAATACATTAGCACTAACCTTGAACCAGCTCTCCATGTTGCCCTCCTACAATAACTTCTTCCATAATGGCTGCCGTCTAAGTAACCTTACATACTTCATAAGTGCTTTCTTTCTCATAGATAATTTCTCCCTATTTTCTCTATCCACTCGTCCCTGCTATGTTTATCTTCATAGCAGGTTTGAGCAAATCGCCTTAATCGCAAGTCTGTTTCACTGTCCAAATGAGGTCCGAGCTTGCCTTTATGATGTTCGTAACATAACCAGATCGTTAAACCAAGCTTATCGGAAATCTTCCTTCCGGCTGTTTCGAATATCACATGATGCCGTTCGAGGTTACAGGTTGTACCGCACATAAAGCACTCTTTATCGCTCTGTAATATGCTTTTCTTACTCATGCTGTCTGCCTCGTTTCTTCAAGTAAGGTCTTGATGGCTGTATGAGCAAGTGCATATTGAGGAATTGTAACCATTTTTTCAAGCTCTTCAATAGTCAAGTCCTTAATGTTTTTGTAGGCAGCAAGCGGTCTGCCGTTCTTATCGTGACCATTAGCAACAGTTACAACAATCTCACCTTGAGGGGTAATCTTAACAAATTTATCTCCGGTAGCTTGCGGTTGAGCTTTAGGCTTCTGCTCTTTGCTTTTTGCTCTTAACTCTTGCTTCGGCTCCGGTTCACAGGCTGAATTTCCGTCATCATCCTCTTGCGCAAGTCCAAGAGCAGCTGCAAGGCTATATCTTCTAGCATATGTCAGTGTACTGCCAAAACCCTGGGCATCATTTTTCTGAATAGGATAGCTGCTCGTTACCTTAATAAACTGACCGCTGCTGTGCATGATCATTGTAGTAACAGCAAGTTTACTGCTTTCTACAATTCCTTCGTTAGCCTGGAATATGCTTAAGCCGTTCTTGCTAAGCGGCTCACGTGCTACGTTCAGACATTCCGCTAAATCCGCATATTTGCTTTTAAAAAACGGATTGTCACAGCCTTTAACAGCATTTTTCATTTCGCCCTGAGCCTTTGCTAAGGCTTCAGCCAAAGCGTCGATTTTCTCGCTCATTTCCATTTAAATCACCTTTCCTTCCTTAACCAGCTCTTCAAGTCTGCTATGAAGCTTAAGAGTTGTTTCAGCATCCCAGTGACAGCATTCACAATAACTGCCAACTTTAGGATATGTTTGCATATTTACCGACAAGCTGTTAACGTTATAGCTTAACACATCACCTTCACGCACAGCCTGTTTTTCCTGGTGGTATCCGAAGTGTTGATACTTACATTTGCCATCCCTGGTACAGTGTGAGCAAGTCTTAAAGTCTTTCAACCAGCTCTCTTTCGTCTGCTTATGCTCACCATGCTTTCTTTTTCTAAAAGCTTCAAATCCTTCCATGCTAAGTCCGCTGCGAGCTAACACGGCGTTAACCTGTTCATTAGTTACCATATACATCCTCCTTTTGAATTCCGAAACCAAGCTTTAAATCAGCATAGGCTTTAACTACTCTGCCTTGTGCAGTTGTATAGCCTTTTAGCTGAAGCTCTTTGTTCCATTCCCTTATAAGCGAGTAGCCTTTTCCAACGCCTACGCCTAAAAGGTTGGCAATATCTTTAGCTGTGTAGAATCTGCTTTCCATGTTTGACAACCTCTTTTCCGTATGCTATACTATATATGACCTATTTTTTAAACCGATTTCCTTTCGACTTTATTTATAGGTTAAAGGCTCTCTATTAGCGTGGGGGGTCTTTTCTTTTTGCTCTTCTTCAATACCAATCAATACAAGCAAAGCCTGTGCACCTTCCCGGCACTCTTTTAAAAGATTGTCACCGAGGTGCTTTTTTTGTACCGTTTTCGCTACCATTTGCGGAAACAATTCAACTACTTCACCGACTTCTTTTTGCGCCCTTAACATATTCACTGCTAAATCATCAGCAGGAGGAATAAGTCCGAAAACGTCGCAAAACACTACATTTCTTTGCAGGTGCTGTACACGTAACCACGGTGTACGATAGAGTTTTGACATTGCTAGTGCAATAGCATCCGGGCATTGCCTCCAGTCAATCTCATAATCCTTTAAACAGCTTGCAGAGATTGCAAGTCCTTCTGCCGCATTTACACGGCTCATCCCTGCGTACTCTCTAGCTACTTTGTAGATGTTAGTTTGAGTTTCAGACATTGTATAAACTCCTTTCTTGCTATAATAGGCTTATAGCAGTTAAAGCTTTTAGCCTGCTGTCATTGATTCTTCACTGTGTAGTAATTAACAGTGACTACATCTCCAGGCTGGAGATAACGGCGGTTGGCGGTCAGGTGCTTATTATCCTCGGATACGTTGTACCAAAACTCGTCAAAACAAATTCTCGTTTTGTTGAGCAGGAAATACTTGTCAGCGATTCCATACATGGTTTCGCCTTCTTGTACAACATGAGTGACTGTATGCCTTTGCACCTGGCTGTCCGAAAATCCGCCAACTAAGCTAAGAAAACACCAAGCAAAGATGATACATACGCAGATTTGCAATACCTTTTTCATCTTTTTCACTCCTTAATCTAAAAAATAATCAACACTTACGCCGAAGTATTCGGCAAGTTTTTGCAACGCTTCAACATTAGGTTTGTTTCTGCCATTTTTCCAAGTTGAAAAAGCTGAATTGCTAAGTCCTGTTGCCTTTGCAACCTGATAAGCAGTAACATTGTTTTTCTGCATTAATTCAGCAATTTTTCTATACATTTCAGCACTCCTTTCTTGACATTCAATTTTGAACGCGATATACTTTAATTGACAAATGTAAAATACTGTAAAGTATTACACTTTTATGAGTGTTTTTATTTTACTTTCTAGTAATATT
>OHOK01000528.1_pt1 | contig 19334 bp, 17 predicted proteins | sample 1569731 | NCBI WGS metagenome assembly OHOK01 (sample SAMEA3879559, study PRJEB24766) | human gut metagenome | biome: human-associated habitat; feature: feces | place: USA | collected 1985/1987
ACACCGCAATTTATTAGATAATAAACAATATAAGTCAAGATCTCAGCAAATTGATGAAGTTTACTCTTGCCCAAAACCGCAGTAAAAAGTATGTATACAGCATACATATGCACCGCATTAGAGACTAAATATACCGTTGGCTGCATTTACGATCCTCCTATCTTGTCAGATAATATGTCCATTACACTGTTACGATATCCGTCGCTGATCTTTAGCCTTGTTCCGTTTGATAATACAACAGTTTCAAAATCTGCATCAACAATGTGATTGATATTAACAGCCAAGCCACGTTTTATTACAACCATATCATTTTTCATTTCATTAGTTACAGCATCACTAAATTTATGATAACAAATTATCTCTTCACTTGATGTAATCAATTTAAGCTTTTTTCTTTCACTTTGTATATAAATTATTTCGCTGACGGCTATTTTGTGCTTAATATTTTCCAATGTATAAGTGAAGAATACATTACTGTTCGAATATAATTTGATGAAATTAGAAATACAAGGATAAAGTCGTTCTTTACTTACTGGTTTAATGATGAAATCAAAAGGGTGGACAGAAAATAACTCCATTGCGTATGAATCTTTAGCCGAGATGAATACTATCTGAGTCCTTATATCCCCAATCCTGCCTCTGATTTTTTTGCCCAAATCCACTCCATTCATATTAGGAAATTCTATATCCAAGAAAATTAAATGATAGCCCATTGAGGACTGCAATCTTTCATATAAATCTTCGCATGTTAAAAATATATCAACGTCAAAGTCCAAATTGTATTTGAACTGATATTCCAGCAATGATCTTTTGAGTTGGGCACATACATATTTTTCGTCATCTACTACCGCAATTCTAATCACGACGCTCACCTGCCTTAATTAACATTGTACCAAATATTTTACGTAAAATCAATACATAATTTGTTAAAATCGTGGTATAATACATTAATACAGATAAGACAAACCTTTCGCAAAATCTGCACCTACAGGCAAAAAGGCAAAAGAGCAACGTAAAATCATGCATTATTTACTACCAATCAGATGTTTCTGACGGCTAAAAACTTTTAAGCTACAAAATTGAGTTTTTCAACATATTTCTTTTTTGTATCAAGCGATGAGTGAACATAGCGGTTAAGTGTAATATTAACATTAGAATAACCTAACAACTCACTGACAGTTTTAGCATCAAAGCCATTCTCAATACAAACAGTAGCGTATGTGTGACGCAGTAAATGAAAATTAACGTTTCGTATTCCACACTTTTTCAGGACGGATTTAAATCTGTTCTGCATTGTTCTCGGTTCGATCAGCTTGTGAGTTCCGGAAAGAATATAATTGTTTTCATTTTGTCGCCTTTCGTTAAGAATGTTTACAAGAAAGTTTGGTATTGGAATTTCCCGCTCTGATGTCCTGCTTTTTGGTGAACCAACAATGATCTTTGTTTTTGAACTTCCAATTTTATCATTAATACGTTGAACAGTTTTTGAAATACGGATAATGCCACTCTGCAAATCAATATCGCTCCATTTTAAAGCACAAATCTCGCCAATACGCATACCGCTGTACATAGTAAGCAGTATACCAATGTTTGTGTTGTTCAGATTATTAACTAAATGGTTTTGCAAGTTTTTACGCTCGCTTTCGTTCAGTACCGAAATTTCATTCCTTTGGATCTTTGGCATAGAAATACTGCACATTGGATTACGCAAACCATACTCCTGCTCTGAATACTTAGCAATCGAACGCATTGCTACTATGATATCGTGAACAGTCTTGGCTGACAGTCCGCTATTTCTGTCAGATTTTCCATATTTCAGAAGATATTCGATAAAAGCGTTGATTTTCGGAGTATTTAACTCACAATATTTTATCTGCTCAAAATACGGAATTATATGCTTAGTCACTATCTTTTCATAACAGCAATAGCTAGACTCCTTAATACGCAGTTTGGCACAGCCTAACCATTCAAATGATAACTCCTGCAATGTTTTACAACAAACAGCAGATGAGTATTTTTCAGATGTTGCATAAGCAGAAAGCATTTTCTCCTTAAGTTGGGCAAGACTTCTTGAATACAGATATCTATACTTCAGGTTTCCGTTATCATCTCTTCCAAACGGAATACGCCCCTCGAAACGTCCGTCTTTTCTCTTGTAAATGTTCATTGTATTTTTCATTTTATCGCCCTCCTCGTACTGAAATTCTGACGGCTGAAAACTTTATCAGCCGTGTTTTTTTTGATAAATTTTTTTATTTTGACTTTACAAAAACCATTTGATGTGATATAATGTGCTTAAATTCTATCATATTAGTCAAAATAGCGATCAAAATCGCCTTAAATAGTTTTTCGCAAAGGTGCAGATTTTGCGAAATAAAAACAGCTGATCTATGCAGTCACAAGCACAGATCAGCTGTTCTCTTTATTGTATATCCATATGATTTTCTTCTTTCTCTCCCAACTCCATTTTCTTTTTGCGAATAACCCTCATCAGTTTTCTGTCAACTATGCTTTGTAGGTCTTTACGATCGTTGCCATAACTATCCTGAATGCACCTACTAAGACTAATCAACAAACTAAAAATCGTATTCGCAAGCAGAACATTCTCAAACTTCGATATGTTGTCCAGCATAGCCTGTGCACATTCATTGCCGTCGTTTGCAGACTTGGTGAACCATTCGACAGCTTTTTCCTTATCTCTTTCAATGTCCTTAGCCCCGAAAAGATAGATCCTGCCAAGCTGATAACTTGCCCAATGATTTTTGGCAGCACAATTCTCAAAATAATTGACAGCTTTTTGTATATCATACTTTTCTTCCTGCAAATACAGCTTTGCAAGTGCATACTGCGTATACTCACTATCTTCTGCCAAGAGCAAATACTTTTCTGCTTTGTCCAGATTTTGAGACATTATCTCGCCTTGCAAATAAATTTTGCCTAGTCTGTAACAGGCAAAGGCATCTCCGCTGTCGGCGCACTCTGTAAGCATAGCGAGCCCTTTGTCGATGTCTTGATCTAAATGCTCACCCGAAATAAGTTCAATGGCAAGAAAACGTTTTGCATTGATATTCTCAAGCTTTATTGCTTTTTCAAGCAGCTTTACAGCCTTTTCCTTATCCTGCGGAATATGTTCACCTATCAAAAGTGCTTTGCCATACTCAAACAAGCCGTTCTTGTTATTCATTTCAGCTGAACGTTTGAAGTATTCGATCGCTTTTGTAACATCTGAGTCTGTTCCAAGTCCAAACTTGAACATCTGTCCCAATTTGTAAAACAGATCGTCGTTCGCCATATCATCGCTTTCGATTTTCAAGAATCCCGACAAAGCTTGTTTGTAATATCTCTGTGCTGTATCGTTATCTTTGGTTACATACTCTCCATATCTGTACATTTGAGCGATAGAATAAGCCGCATAAGGCTGCCCCTGAGAGGATGATCTCTGATACCAAAGAAATGCCTGCGACAGATCTTTCTTTATACCGCTGCCATAGTAATACAGATTTGCAAGGCTAAATTGAGCAAACTTGTTTTTCTGTTTTGCCGATCTTTCAAACCACTCAAAGGCTTTTTCATAGTCCTGCTCCGTACCAAGACCATAGCAAAACATTTTACCTATACGATACTGAACATATGGCTTTAATTTCTTTGAGTTTGGTTCTATTTGCAAAAAGCCCTGCAAAGCCCGTGTGTATTTTGCAATAGACGTTTCTTCGTTCCTTTCGCCAAGCTTGTCGGTAGAATAAAGCTTTCCAAGATCGTAAACAGCCAAAACATTTCCACGCTGTGATTCAGATAACAAAAGCTGTTCAGCTTTCTTAAAATCATTGAGCTTAGCGTCTTTGCCATAGATAAGCTTGCAGGCTTTTTTGTATTGATCGTTCCATTTGATATAGTATTTTATTGCCGCAGCCGATTCGTCTGTTTCTGTCTCTGCCAACGGTTCTGATTCATCAAACAGAGGTGACATATTCTGAGGTGTATTATCAAAGTATTCATCATTTGGTTCAGAACCTTCAATTTCAGTATTTGCATCAAAGGGTTTCATATTAATTACTGTACGAATTATCATATTCCGCACAGACTGAAAAACTTTGTTAGCAGACAGTTCAGGAAGTTCCGTTTCTTTCAGAGTATACGTCTTGTATTTCAATCGTTCAAGACTGCACCATTTCTCATAGAGCTGCCGTATATTCTCATCTTTTTCAAGCTCTGAAAATATTTTATTGACGGTCGCCTTTATCTCCATTGGAAGATAGCCGTAAACTTTTTTGCCTTTCACGTTCTGTAATTGGATATATAGTTTTCTGATAAGTTCTTCAAGCTGTGGATATGTATACCCATTACTTGCGATCATATTTACAATGCTTTCAAATTCTTTTTTGGAAACCGCTTTCAATTCATCACGGCTTACTGTCTGTTCCTGATAAATGCTTTGCAGATCATCGTGAAAAATATCGTTTGCAAATGCCGAACGCACTTTATCTATTCCAGCCTTTGTCAGAAATCCTTGCTTTGGATTTGTTGAATAAACAAGCAAATGGATATGAGGATGATGAGTAGTATCGTGGTAAGCGGCGTACCACTTCAAATTACAAAGTGGGATATTCTGTGCTTTGGCAATATCTGAAATATGCCTTTTGACAAGCTCACGCCAGGCGTCTGAATTATCAAAGCCAAGCCTTACAGCATCTTCACGGCGAAGTGAAACAACGTGTGACCAAACATTGCCTTTATGTTCAGCTATCTCATTTGCCGCTTGATTCAGAATTATTGGCTCGTCCTTTTCGTTAAACAAGCCGTGCGAACCTCTCTTTTCAACGCCCGGACGCATAGCCATATACCCGACAAAATTATGTCGGTTTCCAACCACGTCTGCATTGCGTTCTACTATCGTACTTATCAATTCACCGGCATTCTCAATGGTCGGCTCTCTTTCATAATCCTCATACTCAAGGTATCTTTTGGATTCAGGAAAGTCGTTTATCAGGTCGTTAATAAGCTGCTCTTGATTTTTAGTTGCATTGGCATTTCTGTCAACAAATTTTTGACTTCGTATCTCGACTGTTTCACGGGTAGCAATATACTTTGTATAGTTTCTTCGTTTTGTTTTATTTTTCTGATTTCCGCTTTTCAGATAACGGCTCGTAACGATAAGCTGCGACATTTTACACCTTCCTTATGATAATAAGCACCACAAAGTTACATTTCACTACATTTCACCAAATAATTTTGACATTTCACAGCACGATGTATTCTTATATGATATAATATTATTAGTTGTAACATATCACTGAAAGTCCATTTTGTTTCTTGGGTGCTTAGTCTTTAAGATCTCCTTTTGCTTTGATGATGTGACGTGCGTGTAGATCTGAGTCGTGGTTATTGAACTGTGACCCAACATTCTTTGTATGTAACGAATGTCCACGTCCTCTTCCAAAAGCAGAGTTGCAAACGAGTGACGGAACATATGGGGCGTTATGTGCATTTCAACACCGCATTGACTGCAATAGAAACTCAGCATATTTCTTACGGACTGCTCTGTCATTCTTCTGCCGAGCTTATTTACAAAGAAGTACCCTGACACGGAGATATTATCTTCAAAAAGAAGTCTGTACCTTTTAAGTATGCTGAGAACAGCCATATTTTCCACGGGTATAAGGCGTTCTTTTGAACCTTTGCCGTAAAACTTAACGGAGCGTCCCAATAGATCAACATTTTCCGGTTTAAGAGTACATATCTCAGCTATTCTTGCACCTGTGGCAAAAAGCAATTCGATCACAGCGGCATTCCTGACGGCACATTTCATTTGGTAAGCACTTTGGGCTGAACCTATCTGCTGATAAGAAAAAGAAATTATCTTAGCGATCACGTCGAGAGGTATCGTTTTTGGCAGTAGCACAGGTTCTCTGATCGAAGTTTCAAGCTTATCAAATGGGTTAAATTCTATGTAGTCTTGCAGCAAAAGAAAGTGGATAAAAGCTTTTAGAGTAGCAAGCTTACGCTTTACGGTTTTTGGTTTGTACTTTTTATTCAGGCACTCGATGTAATCCCACAATGCTTGTTTTGAAAGCGTATCGGAAAACAGTGCATACTGCGAAAGGTCAATTTTGTATGCACGAACAGTTTTCTCGCTAAGTTTTTTATGGTAACGGCAATAATCAAAAAATTGGTCTACAAAAGGTCTATATTCAAACATCAAAACAGCTCCTTAAAATTTTATGAGGCAAAGCAATTTGGTCAACATTCACAAAAAGCACAAAGGCTTGCGAATAAAATTGCTTTTAAACCTACCTTATATTATATCAGAGTTGTTCGCAAACGACAAATTTCGACAATTTGTGAGAATTTACAAAAATCTTGGGATGTGATTGACTTTTATGTGAAAGCATGATATGGTATTATATGTGAGAAGGTTATTGAAGGATAACTATAAATTATCGGAGGTTAAAATGCAGCAGATAATATTAGCGGCAGGCAAAGGCACAAGACTTAATATGCCAGTCACGAACAAATGCCTTGTAAAGGTCTTGGAAAAGGCTTTGATCGATTATAACCTTGAGCTAAGCCATGAGATCAACGCAAATGAAATACTGGTGATAGTCGGTCATAATAAAGATTCGCTTATAAATTACATAGGATCGTCGTACAATGGTATCCCCGTTAAATATATCGAACAACAGCCTCAGCTTGGTATTGCACACGGTATTATGCAAGCGATTCAGAATATAAACGGATCGTTTCTTATGTGCCTAAGCGATGAACTCCTGGTTCGGCATCAATTAAGCTTATTTCTCAAGTTTTTCAGGGAAACAGAAGCCGATTGTGTATGCGGTATAGTTAAAGACAGCGATGAAAATATTGCCAAAGCCTATACTGTTGAAATTAACAATCAAAAATTGATAACAAGAATTGTTGAGAAGCCTGAATATATGTTCAACCAATATAAGGGTACCGGTTACTGCTTGATGCGCCAGACTATGCTGGATGTTTTACCAAAGCTTAAAAAAAATGCTCAGAGAGGAGAATATGAAATGGGAGATTGGATACGTCTTGCCATCAATCAGGGAAAAAAGTGCTATGCCTTTGAAATAGGCGAGGCAGATTTTAATGTAAATGAACAGACGGACATTTATGAGGCTGAAAATTATATTCTATCAAGTCAATGATTAAACGGCATACGTATTGTGAAGTCAGTTTTTTGTTAAACAGTACAGAAATTTTCATAGACATGCTCACATATATTAAGACATTTACTTACAATACGACGATAAATATGCAAACAAAATGTGTGCATGGCTGCTATGTTGAATTTAATCAATGATTTCATAAAAAGGAGGTATAAAATTAGTATGAATCAAAGTATAATAATGCCATACCATAGAAATAAGGATATGCTTAAGTATACTACAGCGCAGCTTGAGAAATATATTGATTCTGATGTTGAGATCATCGTAGTAGGAAATAACGCAGACAAGAGAGAACTTGACGTTGAACTCTCCTCAAGGATAAAGTTTGTCAAGGTGCCCAGATCAATGCTGTATTCTGAAACAGTAAACATGGGTGTCGACATGGCTAAGGGAGACATAATCACTTTATGCGACCAGGATATTTTTAGCTTTAGCAACTGGTATATTCCATTGATCAAAAAGCTCGAAAGTGATAGTAAAATCGGAGCGGTAAGTCCAAAACTGATCGAACCGTCAAGCAGCCGGATAATTGATTTTGGTATAGAATATTCAAAGAAACATATAGTACATACTCTAAGAGGTCACAAGAGCAGTTATCCACTCGCATTGTGCGACAGGTGTGTCACATCCTCCACAAGCGCAGTTCTTATGACATATAAGTCATTGTACAACAGCGTTAACGGTATGGACACAGATATGCCGTACTGTTGCAGCGACTGCGATATTGGTCTTAAGTTTCTTGAACAGGGATATGAAAACTGGGTGGTGGCAGACTCGGTTGCCTTTCACCGCGGGTCAAGCTCTCCGTTAAACGGAAAGAAGCTGAGTTTCGATCATTTGAGGGAGGAATCGCATATTATGTTCTGGCGTAAAAATACCGGAAATCCTTTGTTTCCTACAGTCGGAAGAGATATAAAGAGTTCGATCGAATATATTGATTCGACCAGAGGAATAAAGCCGCTGTATACGATGATAAATCTGTCAACTACTTCTGAATATGAATGGTATAAGAATGCATTCTCTGAATATGCTCAATGTGATATTTCAGATATCCATTCTTACAGATCTGGTCAAGCTAATTACAGAGATTCTTTACAGATCTATGATGTTGTGCCTTATTCTTTCATGGAATATTCTACTCCATTGATCTACTTTGTTGATTATTTTCCGTCACTCAAGGATAACAGAATCTGGCAGGAGATGAGAAACATTGAAAATGATCTTATCTACGATATAGCAGGCAATGTAGTATTTTTGCAAGATGTAATCAACGGAGTTTGCTAGCATAATTATCAGGACATCATGGCAGAAAATGCGTCTCATGATGTCCTTTTATTTCACAAACTGATATGGAATGAACTGCCTGAAGCTTAATAATAAAAATTTATTTTGTCTTTGGTAGATATAGGCGCAGTGGTCATAAAACTTTTCCTAATCTGTTCAAGCTCTTTTTTGTTTGCAGTCAGTACGTCATCGGTCGAAGAAAAAAATGCAGGGTGTTGATCACTTTCGAGATCAAGTGTGATTGCGCTTTTATAAAGAGAGCGGAGCTTTATTGCGGAATCTGTTAGTATGCATCTGTACTTTTCCCTGTGTTCCGGATTTCGGGCAGCGTAGGTATACATTTCTTCAAAATGTGATTTTGCTTGCTGATGTTCATTAAGACAAAAAGAGTAAATAAAGTAATAGTACATTATCTCGAATTTATCGGAGTTGCCAGAAAGATCATCTATTACGCTTAATTGACTCAATAGCTGACCGGTATTTTCCGTCATATTTAAAGCGATCATACAGATAAATCTGTATTTCAGATATCGCTTTTTGAAGAAGAGATGATAATTAATATCGTTATTCTGCTGAAGATACTCCAGCGCTTTTTCTGAAGTCGACAAAGCTTTTTTAAAATCCTGTTCTATGCACATATACTGCAACTTCTTTGATAAAAAATTCGGCATGAATTTCTTTTTTTGATAAACAGTTGTTTTCCTGAATGCGTCAAAACCGTTATTCAGCGCTAATAACAGATCTTGCCGTTTATCAGGGTCTGATATATAGAGATTTGCTTCGTCAAAGTAGTTTTCAAACTGTATATCCCAGAACCCGTATTTATTACATATTTCTTCAGATTTATAAAGCATATCGATTCTTTTGAAGGGATCATTTTCTATTTTACCGCAGACAAACATTCTGTTTTTTATATATGCACGAGTGTATAACAAATTTTTTTTCAGCATATCGTCCAGATGAATGATGCGGTCAATAACACGTTCAAACTCTTTATAAAGCGTCAATACATCGTTATACTTGGACAAATGCATCTTGTTTTCAGCATTATGAATATAAAACGAGAATAATTCCTTTAGCACTTCCGAATCGTTATGCTTTATATTCTTGACACGTTTATAGGCTCGCTCAAAAAGGTCCTCTGCTGTTTTGACTCCAATATGATCGCTGACATAATTGCACATAATGTTGATACGATTCAGCATCAGTGGAGGCTTATCCTCCAGATGGGATAAACAAGCGTCAAGATATAGTTTAGCAAAGGGGAGTTTATGTCGGTTTTGCAGATTGTCGATATGGTACGGATCAGTCTTGACAAGTTCATCAAATTTCATTTTTCCGCATGCAAGTCTGCAAAAATCTAAATAGCAGCGCGGCATATACAACCGTTTATTGTCTGTTAAATCTGAATCTATGATCCTTAGTGAAACAGTTTTTAAAAGATCGTTATAAATGACTGTTGACAGGCACTCAAAGCTGAGGTCATGGTCAACGGAATAGCTTGGAAACTGCGATGAACCACAGTTAATTATTATACCATGATTGCACAGGAGACCGATGGGCTCGGATTGAAGTTCAAATGCGTCTATATGTTCGTTTTCGATTCTTTCAAACAAATATAATACTGAGAAAATAAGCTTGAAAGCTTCGGCCTGACTCGAGTGTATCTCTAAAAACTTTTCATAGTTGAATTTGAAAAGCCTTTCATATTCTGGAGGCACCTTATTCATGCATTTTATCAATCGCTCAGTATCAGGTACGAATCCTTTTTGCTCCCTTAATACAACGCATTCTTGGGTGACAAGGTAATCCGCTATCTGTTCCAGAAGCTTGGGATTTAGTATGTGTTTGCCTTCAAGTATTGATTTAATCTGATTATATTGGGGAAATTTACTCAGTCTTAACTTTGAAGCAAGGAATACCATAGCCTGTTCGACGCTATTGAAGCCCGATATCTCTTTGCAGTAAAATCCTGAGGATATGTTCTTGCCTGTCAAAGACATGAAGTTTCCAATAAACTCAGTAAATTCATTATTGTAGATCAATTCAACATTTATCGAAAACAACAGCTTGACATCTACACTACGGGTACAATTTAAGAAGTAACTGATCATTCTTTCAAAGAAATCTATCAGCATGGGAGAATACGACTGAAAGTTGTCAATAATAAGCGCATATTTTTTATTCCGTATTTTTTCAAACAGGATATTATACAGATCAACGAGTCGGCTCTCATCGTTTTTCTTTATTGCAGACAAAAGAGAATAAACGCTTTTGTTCTCAAGACTTTCATTAATGTGGTCAAAAGGAGTATTGGTTTCTATTGTACAGATCATGTCTAACACCATATCTTCAGAAACGGAGAAAACACAATATGTAATTTCTTTTATAACATCCATCCAGTTTCTACCGCTATCAAAACCGGTGAAATCCAGCACCTTATAATTTTCCACCATAAGATCGCGGATACATTCATATAATATCCTTGTTTTACCGCAACCGCCCTTTCCGTAGATCAAAGCCCCGGACAGAGGATTTTCCGCACATATCGAATGGATATCAGATATTATTGATTCAAAGTTTGTACCTATTAAGGGTACTATATGCCCCTCTTTGCAATTATATAATACCTCTGGTAGATTATCATTGACCGGTTCAACTATGTCATCGTTTTTGCACTTTGCAGTAATTACGGGGAGCTTTATATTTTTTTTGCTTTTTAGCAAATTGGCCTTTACAGAGAACATAACCAACTCATTTTCATCCATAGTTACTGATATGTTGGTTAATCCATATAAACGATAGTATGATTTATCAGGACAAGATGTTTCTGCTGATACCGCAATTGTCCTGCCTTTTCTGTTGATTACCAAGCAATAAATGTTATAAATCTCGCCGACTACCAGTTCGCAATTTTTATCCAGCTCATAAAAGCCGTTGAAGTTTTCAGTCGAATACAGCCTGGAATGCTTTTCGTTAAAATTTTTTATGTATAAGCTGACGTCCATCATAGAAGGCGCTGTTTTTATTATATCCTCTACTTTATCTGGAAAATGCTTTATTATCAGATATTCCAAATTTACATCATCATAGATAAATGCACGTTTTCCATGTCTGTTTGAATATATGCCGATTTTTCTCAGCAGGTTTTGATTCAGCGGTGAATAACTAAAAAACAAAAGGTAATCTATATCATACAGATCTGCCATAAATAATGTTGGAGAAAGCGCTTTCATGCTCAAATTTGAGTTGTAATTCTTACATTCAGCCCACCATCTTCTGTTTTCACTATCAACTGCCCAAAAATCTTTCGATCCGTCATGAGTCTCTTTCGTCGGATTAAATATAATATTCCTTTCCGGAAAAAGTTTACACAAGAGTTCTTTAACTAAATTTTCAAAGCGGATACCCTTATTTATTTTCTTTTTATCACTAAACTTTTCTAACAGCTCTTGCCATTTATCCGCTTCATTAAAATATCGCATTTTTCCTCCGATAATTTATAGTTATCACCACTTGATAAAAAACAGCTCATCATATCAATTTAAAAGATACAATGAGCTAATTTTATCATCAATTTCTCTGATACCTCACCGCCCTTTCAAAATTAATAACCCCATTTATCTTCCTGACCTCGTCAGTACACATAGCCCTAAGCTTCACTATTGTTTCATCATCAATATCATTGATCGCCGCAAGCATATGTGATACTGCACCAAGTTCAACAGCAACCTTAAACATGGCACGGGACAACCTTTGTTCCGTGCCTTTTACAATTCCCTCTGTTATCGTTGCAATCTGCGGAGCAAGATAATCCACAAGCTCAGGCTTGTTCTGCAAAAGATAACCGCAGTAAAATCTGATTGCCTTTTCCATAAACTCCGTGCGTGAAGAGCAGTTATCCGACTTGTATAAGATATCAACCGTTTTCATAGTCTCGGGAAATACATACAACGGAAACTTGATTTTTTCTGCTGTGACACCATCGTTTTCTTCTGCAACATCGGTGCTTTTTTTCATTTTTTGTACTTTTGACTCCATGACTTTCGTAAACCTCCTTTTTTGACTCCATTTTATCAAGGCTTGTAAAGCCTCGCAAAATCGGCGAGCTTTGCTCGTCCGATGTGATTGTTTTGGCGGCTTTGACGCCAAAACTTTAACCAGCAACAAAATAAATACCCCAATCCCACCCGAATTCTCCCGAATCCTCCATTCTCCAACTCCGCAAAAAATGCCCCAAATCCGCCCCGACTCCCTTCAGGGTAAACTTACCCCACCCACCGTCTTACCTCGCCACACGATGGCACACGGTGCGAACCGTGGCGAGTTACTGCTCAGGATTCTTTTCCGACTCAGGAAGCAAAGTGTTTCTTGTCTTTCTTGCAGGCTTTTTCATCGCCTTCATATCAATAAAATTCCTTACGTTCTGAGGCACTACCTTGCTGTAGAGCTGTTCAATGTACTTGTCAAGCTCTGCTGCAAGAGTTGTACTTTTCTGTTCAAGGTACATTTCAATAGCCGAGAGCTTTTCTTCGTTTACATTTACCGTAACTGATCTTTTCATTCTATCAACCTCCAATCTGTTATTCTGATGAACTTTCACCGCTCAAACTTTCAATAGCGTCCTCCACCTCCTGAGGATATTCTATCCCCTCATAGGTGCACCAACTTGTCCAGCTGCCATTTGAAACAGCCTCTTTTGTGACATAACCAGCATTTTCAGAACTGTAAACAACCTCTCCGTTTCCCACATAAATTCCGTGCTGACTCCCGTCAAACAGCCCTATCCCGACAACTTCAGGCATAGTATCTATACCGCCTTGTTCGGTATAAACCAATGTGCTGTAAGCAGAATCAAACTTTTTATCGGTCGGACTGTAGTTCAGATATCCCAGCACAAGCCCTGCATTATCCGCATAACGTATTCTGTCAGTTTCATTCCTTTCACCAATAAAACCGTTCATATATCCCCAGCCTGAGATGTAAGCATTATCAGCCCAAGCCGCAAGATCAGCACAATTTTTCGTGCCTGTATCAGTAAACATAAACGCATTTATGGTGCTGTTCATCACAAAAGTGTATGTGCGGACAAACTCATCATAGTCAATATCCAAACCGTAAGTTGAGTTTATCGCCGCAATTAAATCACTGTCATTTGGAGCAACGACAAACAGATCAGCATATGACTCAGCATTAAAATTCTGCACTTCATCAAAGTATGACATATATATCAGCTGAGCCTTGATCGTCTGATCTCTCACCCCTGCATTTGCCATAGCGTACTCTATTGCCTGTCCTTGATTTTGGATATTTGTTATCTCCGCCTGCTGTTCGCTGTCCAGACTTTCAAACAAAGCCGACTCCGTAAACAGACTTTTGTCTATGTCAGGCTGTTCAATATTCATACTTCCAATACTTGAGATCACAGCAATAGGCAGGAACATAAGCCCCAGAAAGCCGGCGATGATACTGCCGACTGCCACAAACAGCTTGCCACGCTTGTTTTCATCTCCGAGAATATATATGGCTATCTTTTTCACCGCCGCTGCAACTGCTGCCGACATCAGATCACCTCACGAACTTCAAATTCAGTAAATGCACCCTGCGTTTTCATTTCTATGCCGTGCATATATTCCAGTGCACCACGCTCCGTTGCAAACAAAATAGGCTCGCCGTTATGACGAACCCAATCCTCAAAAATATTTCTGCTGTTCTCAGCATAACGTGTTTTCCATATGCCGTATTTTTTCTTCTGCAATTTTATCGACCTCCTATTGTAGTCAAACTCAAATTTTACACCTGTTGGGAACAGTTTTATCTTCCCCCAGCCGAACCAAACAAACCCGCCTTGTAAGCAGGAGCAAAGACCTGCAGCAGATACCTCTCATTTCCGCACCGATACAGACAAGTTCCTCTTTCGGGATACTTGATAAGACTGTACTCTGACTCTTCCAACTGTAAGGTGTCAATAAATGCTGTGGGCGAGATGTTTCCCGGATTGAACAGAAAATGATGTGACGGAATAGAGAACAGCGGCTTGGTGAACTCCTTTATCTCAGGCAGCAGAAAGTCCTCGATATTCTGACTTGCCAGAATAAACGAGGACTCTTTCTTACGCACACGTTTCATACCGTTACGAATATATTCTATCGCCGTCATATTAGTGAGGAATAAATACAGCTCATCAACTGCCGCAACAGTATTTCCCTTGCCTAAAAGCTGATCAGACATATATGACAAGATGTTGAACAGCAGAGTATCTTTCAGCCTTTTGTTCGTGTCCATAAGACCTTTCACTCCAAAACAGATAAACTCGCCGTTCTTGATGTTGGTGCATCCGTTGAAGTACTTCGACTCTGCTCCTTTGCACATACTGTGCAGTCCCAAACAAATATTCTGCAATATTTCTTCGGTATAGAGATGTTTCTTCTCGTGATCGAATGCCATAAATTCCTTTTCTATGAGTTCGTATAGATCGCTCATAATCGGATAATCCTCGTTTTTCTGCGTACTGAAATCCGTGAAGTCATCAATACCGAATCTTGCATAGAGCTTCATCAGCATAATTTCTATCGTATCGACTTCGGCGTCACTAAAATCCTTGTACGCTCTGAAAAAGTCTTTCAAATAGCTGATGTGCTGACTAAGTCGGGTGACCTTGCGGAACGCTTCGGGCGAATAGGAATCCACTCTGTCGCCGTCGCCCCATGCTTTCGGTTCAAGAGGATTTATCATAAATTCTCCCGACATCATATCGATATACGTTCCGCCAAGGTTTGAACATAAGTCTTCGTATTCATGTTCAGGGTCTAAGACCAGAACACTTTTCCCTGCCTCACGCTGATTGCATAAAAGCAGTTTCATCAGATACGACTTGCCCTGACCGCTGTTGCCAAGTATCAAAATGTTCGAGTTGGTTTTGTCCTCGGTTCGCTTGTCAAAGTCAACAAGAATGTTAGTTCCAAACTTGTCACGGCCAATATATATGCCTTTTTCGTCAGTCTTGCCCGAATAGTTCAGCGGATAAAGATCAGCCACAGAACTTGCAGGAAGAACACGTTCAAACTGACTTGCAAACACGTTATTGCCCGCAGGATGAACAGACAAGAACCCCTCTTTCTGACGCAAAAGCAAACGGTCAACAGATATTTTGGAACGTGTAAGCTCCATTTGAATATCGGCTTGCAGTTCTTTCAGCTTGTCCTCAGAGCTTGCTTTTAGCTCAATAAAAACCGCTGTGTGCAGTAAAGGTTCTTTGTTTCTGCGTAGTTCGCTTATCAGCTCCACCACATCATTTATGTTATCCTGAGCCTTTATGCTCTCGTTCACATCATTTACAGTCGTCATCATATGATTTTTTCTCATTGCCTGCTGCACGATCTTCCTTTGCTCCATGCTTGTAACAAGGCGGTTGTAGATACGGAGCGTTACACCGTTCCTGTCCGCAAGGTGAGCAAGTATAGCCGTTTCTTCCGTACTTGGCGGATACTCCGTCACCGCCCAGCAGGACTTGTAGAAGTTTCCGCAGATGTAGTGGTCGGTGTAAAAGCGGATCACGCCCGGCATGGTGCAGTCGAAAAAGTCCTTTGCTTCCACTATCTCAAGCTGCTCATCAGACAGTTCTTTTTTCTTCTGCTTTTTAGTTCTCATTTGTTTTCGCCTCCAAATCAAATTCGATTTCTCCCTCGATATCGGGTATCTCATCGCCTGAAATGCTTGTTCCGAAATACAGAGCAAGCATACGCTTGATATCAGATTTGCTCATCCGCCGAGCTGCAAATCCGTGTTCGGAAATCGCTTTATCCACTCGGTTGATGGTGTTAAAGATCTGTTCGTCCTTTTCACGTTTGAACCTTAAAGCGAACACAAACTGTCTTGCAGAGGACATTTCAAGCTGGATCTCGTCAAGGAAATCATAGTCCGCCTGCAAGAGTTTCCGCACCGCCTCGTTCTGCTCCGTCTGCAAACGCTTTTTCACATACATTTTGTTTGAGTCAAAACACTCGCAGGAGTCAAGAGCAAGTATCTCGAGATCAGTTATAGTGCTTAACAGCATCATAAGATGATGTATCTTCACGTCGATATTCGCCGCAGACAGCACGGAAATATTGGTCGGCTCTACGCTGAAAAATGCAATTTCAGCCTTGTCGGATTTTACTCCGAAACGAGTAAAGCGTTCAAGACCTATCAAGCCCTGAACGCTGTTTTTGCTTTTCTTCATTTAACTTTTCCTCCATAAATACAATTGCTGCGAAGTCAGAAAAAACTTCACAGCGTTAAAAATATAGTCTATAATTGCAGTTTCGTCGACCCGAAGAGAGAGAAACGCAAAGCAGGCGGTTGCAGCTATGGGGATAACGTTCCATAGATTTACAAGCACGATCACCGACAGAATTATCCCGCCGCAGATTATGATAAAATCCCGAACGTTCCAGAACCACAGCTTTACGTTTGCCCGCAGATTTTCAGGGTAGATGTAGGTTTTCATTTTGCTCCTCCTTTCAGCATACCGACCGCTTTAGCTCCAATAGAAACCGTATGGCTAACAGACATCATATTGACTCTCACACTGGTATCCAATCCATACATCTGAGCTATCCTCGGCACTTCAGTAGCTGACAGGCAAATGCCCACTGCAATAAGAGGGTGCTGAGTGTAAGTCAGCAATCCTAGATAAAGTATCACAGTCTGCAAAAAGGCTGTAAGACAGGTCGCTATCACTTGTTTGCACCAGCTTGAAAAGCCGTCTGTAAAGCCTCTGGGAATGCCTATCATATATATACTTCCCACTGCTATCTGACACAGCATTATGCCGCCTCGCTTGATGTTCGCAAACACGACCTTTACCGTGCAGTAACCGAAAAGTATGATAAAAAACAGGCTGAAAAGTGAAACGTCAGATGCAAGAACATACAGCACAGAAAGCCCCGAATCGGCTATAGTGCTGTATGTGTCAGACAAAAACACCCCAAGCAGATCATAGGAAAATGAACCCTGCAAAGCTATGCACAGCTCGTAAAGCCGCTGTGGGACTACCGCAAAGAGAGCCGCCGCCATAAAGCCTTTTATCACATTCACACAGGTCTGCCTGATGTTAGCCGCTCCCGACTCGTAGGCTATTGCCGTATCGAATACCGCCACAATAAGTCCGCAGACAAACAGCATCCAGGCAAGGCTGTGGAACAATGCTATGAACGACTGCACCCACGACAGAGCGAATATATTGCTTGTGCTTTTGTTTATGAATTCAAATAAGTCGGCAACTGCGCCGTAAATGAGGTTGAATAGCCAGGAAAACATTATGTCCCATATTTCGTCGGTAATTGCGTCCACCGCCGAGCCTACCGTGCTGTCCCAAAGGCTTGATATCCCGTCTCCGATCCAGTCTATGGCGTCGCCGATCCAATCAAACATTCATGTCACCTCGATTTCCCGTTGGAGTGATCTCTCCCTTGATCTTATACAATGAACTTCTCCGTCCGCCTTGTGTGTGGTATCTTGCTTCACGTTCCAGCAAACCGTTTTCTTCAAGCTCGTTAAACGCCCGAAATACCGTGCATCTGGACAGGTTCAAATCCTCCGCAATTCGACCTACGGAGGGATAGCATTCGCCGTTTTTGTCAGCTCGTCCGCACAGATAGCAGTAAACGGACACAGCCTTGTGGCTTAGTCCTAAGTCGTAAATTCTTCTCGGTAGTATCAATTTGCATCAACTCCCATTCGTTTTAATACTGGTTTTCTTTTTCGGAGGCTCATCCTCGAATTCTTCGTCTTCCGTTATCTCAAATTCCGTTGGAAGAGCCGCTTTTTTCTTCTGCGGATATTTGACCTCAATGTCCTTTATCAGCTCGTCACGCTCCTTGTAGGAAACCGCCCTTGCAGTCTTGTCCGGCAGGCGGTATTCATCCTCAAATTTTATGCCCCATTTGAAGAACAGCTTTAGCTTACTTATCATCGGATGCGTGCCTGTTTTCATAACGATAAACTGTCCTTTAGGCATAGATTTCAGCTCGTCCACAGTCATAAGCGGTCTGCCTATCATCTGCAATGACTGAGATCTGTCCCTGCCGTTTGATATAGAACCGCTCAATACCGTTTGTTCGCCCAAAGCTTTTGAAAGCACTTCTGCACTCTGGCTGTTTGGTGCAAATCCGCCGAACACAGTAAGCTGAGTGTTGTCGGTGATTATCTCCATACCCTGTTTCCCGTAGTTCTGTTCAAGCTGTGCAAAGGACTGTATTATCGCCACGATGGATATTTTTCTTGAACGTCCTGCGGAGAACATAGATTCCATACCTTCGATTTTTGGAAAAGTTCCCAGCTCATCACAGTAAAACATCACACGGTTCGGAAGTGCACCGCCATGCTCATCGGCTATAACTAAAATTTCACGGTATAACTGCTGAATCAGCAAACTTACCATAAAATATTTACTTTGATCTTCTTCGGGTAAAATAATGAAAATTGCCGATTTTTCGGAACAGAATTTCTCTGCGTCCACAGCTGTGCCAAAGCACAGCATTTGTTCAAGTTCAGAATCAAGAAAACTGTTGAGCCTTGAAAGTGCAGTCGACATTACAGACAGCATAGACTGGTCAGACGCATTCAGAGCCGCTCCGGCAAGCCATTTTGCTTTGTGTTCGCTTGGAAGTTTGTCCATAAGCTTTGAAAAATACATTTTAGGTTTTACTTTCGGGTCTGGCTGATACTTTGCCAAAAGGTCCTGTATCAGCTTGAACACCGAAACGATATGCCGTTCATTTTTGTCACCAAACTCAGCTAAAAGCAGAATAACAGAGGCAAGCAAGCCTTCCGCTGCGTCGTAGAAAAATGCGTTTTGACCGTAGTTTGAGCTGTCACCTC
>OHOK01000529.1_pt1 | contig 19309 bp, 15 predicted proteins | sample 1569731 | NCBI WGS metagenome assembly OHOK01 (sample SAMEA3879559, study PRJEB24766) | human gut metagenome | biome: human-associated habitat; feature: feces | place: USA | collected 1985/1987
AGGCTTTACAGCTTAGCTCCAACTATTCAAACTCAATCGTTCCAGGTGGTTTACTAGTCAGATCATAGAATACTCTGTTGACCCCACGCACCTCATTTATAATTCTGCTCATGACTGTCTGGAGAACCTCAAATGGAATCTCTGCGCTCTCTGCTGTCATGAAATCAATTGTGTTGACTGCACGAAGTGCAACCGCATAATCGTAAGTTCTTTCATCACCCATAACACCAACGGAACGCATGTTAGTGAGGGCTGCGAAATACTGGTTTGGCATCCATGCTGGAGCCTTGCCGTTAGCTTTCTTGTACTCAGCTACGGCCTTGTCAACCTCTGAACGATAGATAAAGTCAGCGTCCTGAACGATACGAACCTTATCAGCTGTTACCTCGCCGATAATTCTGATTCCAAGTCCCGGACCTGGGAATGGCTGACGGAATACAAGATGTTCTGGTATTCCAAGTTCAAGACCAGCCTTACGAACCTCATCTTTGAAAAGGTTGCGGAGTGGCTCAATGATTTCCTTGAAGTCAACGAAATCAGGAAGTCCTCCTACATTGTGGTGAGACTTGATTACGGCTGATTCACCGCCAAGTCCGCTCTCTACAACGTCTGGATATATAGTTCCCTGTGCAAGGAAGTCAACTGCACCAATTTTCTTGGCTTCTTCCTCAAATACACGGATAAACTCTTCACCAATAATTTTTCTCTTAGCTTCTGGCTCAGTAACGCCTGCAAGCTTAGAGTAATATCTTTCCTGTGCATTAACTCTTATAAAGTTAAGGTCGAACTGTCCTTCTGGTCCAAATACGCTCTCAACTTCATCGCCTTCATCTTTACGGAGAAGACCGTGATCTACGAATACGCATGTAAGCTGCTTTCCAATAGCTCTTGAAAGAAGTCCGGCTGCAACAGATGAATCAACACCACCTGAAAGAGCAAGTAAAACCTTGCCACTGCCAACCTTCTCGCGGATTTCCTTAATTGTATTCTCAACAAATGCATCCATCTTCCATGTTCCGGCACATCCGCATACTCCACGAACAAAGTTGTGAAGCATCTTGGTTCCTTCCTGAGTATGAAGAACCTCTGGGTGGAACTGGATTGCATAAAGATTCTTCTCTGTACACTCTGCTGCTGCAACTGGGCAGTCTGCTGTGTGGGCAACAATCTTAAATCCTGGTGCAACCTGTGAGATGTAGTCAAAATGGCTCATCCACACAATAGTTTTCTCTGAAACATCTGAGAATAAAGCGCTGCTCTTATCTACAAATGTTTCTGTCTTTCCATACTCTCTTACTGGTGCCTTCTCAACCTTGCCACCAAGCACATGCTGCATAAGCTGTGCGCCATAGCAAAGACCAAGTACAGGTACACCAAGTTCGAAAAGTTCTTTAGTACATGTTGGCGCGCCATCTTCATAACAGCTGTTAGGACCACCCGTAAGGATAATTCCTTTAGGGTTCATGGCCTTAATCTGCGCCAGGTCTGTCTTGTAAGAATAGATCTCACAATATACATTACATTCACGGACACGGCGCGCAACCAGCTGGTTGTACTGACCACCGAAGTCAATGACAATAACTTTCTCCTGATCCATGATCAATCTCCAATCTTGTGTATTTATATATACATTATAGTTAAACTTGCCACTTATGACAAGCCTTAATTCTCCCCAATTCTTATCTTGCTAATTCTCTTCAGACAATCCTTATCTATGCATCTTTCTTCCCAATTCTCTTCTTCACATAAGAATCCATCTTCTCTCTAACCATCGCCATCTTTCTGTTGGTCTCCTCATTATCAGAATGAAAATGCATAAGCTTTGCAAGATAGCCCTGTTCCACAGTAATCCGCACGCTCTCATCATACACAAGCTCATAAGCAAGTGATACATGACCAATAACAGTATCAGCCGGTGTGCGTCTTATTGCTTTGAGTATACAGTGTTCCTCATCAAACGCTTCTAACACTTCATCTGTAATATCACTCTTCATGAGTTCTTCAGTCGTAGTGTTATATATTTCTTCAAGCGGAGTATCAATATTAACCTTAAATATATCAACCTTATCAGCGTCACGAAGCACATTGCAGAATGCCTGCTCGCGGCGATTAAGTCCTTGCGGAATTCTGTACATATTGTGACACCTTATTGCAAGTTCAAGCATTTCCATGTCCGATTTATTCAATCTGTCATACAGAAATACTCCATCAGAACTATATCGATCCTCTAATGTTCCTGGCTTGTAGCCTGTACATTTGACCATTCCATTAAGAAAAGTACTGATAAGACCATCTTTGAACAACAGGTCTGCACCGAATTTTGCATGGTCAACAGAGTCCGCATCTGAAAATGTGTTATAACGCTTTATCTGTTCAAATCTTCCAACATCATGAAGCATTCCGGATAACCATGCCAGCTCAACATCATAGGCACACATTCCGGCTGCCTTTGCAATTCTTTCGCACAAAGCTGCAACTCTGTAAGTGTGGTCAATTTTTAATTTAATCTTAGGGTCATCTGCATTATAAGCTGCTGTGTATTCTGCAAATGCTTTCTTAACATGCACTCTGTCAACATACACACGGTTTATCTTGGCATTTTCATAATAACCTTCAACATCAGCAACATTTCCCTCATTCCATGTGTCTATAATATCAGGCACATCAGATAAAGAATGGCACACAACTGAAGTCAGTCTTCGGATGTCATCGTTAATCTCAATAGTATCAGGTATATGAATCACCTTCATGCCTGCTGCATATCCTGCTTTAATGCCATTAATACTGTCCTCAATGACTACACATTCTGATGGTTCACATCCGATAAAGCCTGCTGCCCTTAAGAATATGTCCGGCTCAGGCTTTCCATGCTCAACCTCATCTCCATATACAACACCAGAAAGATAATCCCATGCTCCTATTCTGTGAAGACTCTTTTCAGCACTTGATTTCTGTGTTGAAGTTGCAACAGCACATTTGAGTCCATTATCCTTAATATAATCAAGCAGCATATGAAGCCCCGGCTTAACCGGAACTTCCTCTGTCTCCCTGATTTTGTAAACATGGTCTGTGCGCATTGTCCGCATTTCCCAGTAATCCTGCTCTCCATGATAATAATCATCAAAAAAGCTCTGACTAAGCTTTGCCGGTGCACCTTTAAAACTGTCGATAAGCCATAATGGCATCTCTACATTTTTCTGGGAAGCTGCCCACAGCCAGCCAAGATTAGACTGATTTTCCGTATCAATCATAACTCCGTCCATATCAAAGATAATCCCTTTTATCATAACTGCCTCCATTCTACTCCCCAAAATATCAAACCGACATCCCTTGCATACACTTCCCAGATATACGTTCATTCACTTCTTAATCTTACTTCTCTTCCAGATACTTCTTAACATACTGTCCAGTATAAGACTTCTTAACCTTAACAATCTCCTCTGGTGTTCCCTTGGCAATAACAGTTCCTCCGCGGTCGCCACCCTCTGGTCCCATATCTATAATATAATCTGCTGTCTTAATAACATCAAGATTATGTTCAATAACAACTACAGTGTTGCCGCCCTCTGCAAGCCTGTGAAGGATATTGACAAGCTTGTGGACATCAGCAAAATGCAGACCAGTTGTAGGCTCATCAAGAATATATATAGTCTTTCCTGTGCTTCTCCTTGAAAGCTCAGTTGCAAGCTTGATTCTCTGTGCCTCACCACCTGAAAGCTCAGTTGATGGCTGTCCAAGCTTGACGTAAGACAAGCCAACCTCGTTGAGAGTCTCAATCTTTCTTCTTATACTTGGCACATTTTCAAAGAAATCAACTGCATCCTCAATAGTCATGTCAAGAACATCATATATGCTCTTATCCTTGTATTTTACTTCAAGAGTTTCTCTGTTGTAACGCTTACCCTCGCAGACTTCACAAGGTACATACACATCCGGCAGGAAATGCATCTCTATCTTGATAATACCGTCGCCTGAACATGCCTCACATCTTCCACCTTTAACATTAAAGCTGAATCTGCCCTTTGTATATCCTCGTTCCTTCGCGTCCTTAGTCGTTGCAAACAGGTCTCTTATCATGTCAAATACACCTGTATAGGTTGCCGGATTAGACCTTGGAGTACGTCCGATTGGCGACTGGTCTATATCAATAACCTTATCAAGCTGTTCCATTCCGTCTATTCCGTCGTGTTTTCCCGGGATACATCTTGCCCTGTTAAGTTCCTTTGCAAGGTGCTTGTAAAGAATCTCATTAACAAGTGAACTCTTGCCTGAGCCTGACACACCTGTTACGCATGTGACAACTCCAAGCGGAATATCTACATCAATATTCTTAAGATTATTCTCCCTTGCACCTCTTACCTTAATCCAGCCAGCAGGCTTTCTACGCTCTGCCGGTACAGGTATCTTGATTCTTCCTGACAGATATGCGCCTGTAAGTGAGTCCTTGCACGCCATAATGTCCGCAGCAGTTCCTGTTGCGACAACTTCTCCACCATTTCTTCCTGCGCCTGGTCCGATATCCACAATATAATCGGCTGCAAACATAGTATCCTCATCATGTTCAACGACAATAACTGAGTTACCAAGGTCGCGCAAATGTGTCAGAGTTCCAAGCAGCTTGTCATTATCCCTCTGGTGAAGTCCGATACTTGGCTCATCAAGAATATAAGCAACTCCTACAAGACCTGAACCAATCTGTGTTGCAAGCCTGATTCTCTGCGCTTCACCGCCTGACAGAGTTCCTGTAGCACGCGAAAGTGCCAGATAATCAAGTCCTACATCCACAAGGAACTTAATTCTCGCCTTGATTTCCTTAAGAATCTCTGCACCAATAAACAGCTGTCTCTCTGAAAGCTTCATATTCTCAAGAAATTCCTGAAGCTTTATAATAGACATGTTAGTAATCTCATATATGTTCTTATCTGCAATAGTAACAGCAAGTGAAGACGGCTTAAGTCTCTGTCCGTGGCAGGCTGAACAAGGTCTTATTCTCATAAATTCCTCATACTGCTGCTTAGTATTATCAGAATATGTCTCTCTGTATCTTCTCTCCATATTCTTAATAAGACCTTCAAATGCGACATCATATACACCCTCTCCGCGCTGGCCTTTATATTTAACCTTTACAGAATGTCCCTTAGTACCATTGATAATAATATCCTTAATATCATCAGGATAATCCTTGAATGGTGTCTTTAATGAAAATCCATATTCCTCTGCAAGTGCATCAAGAACTGCCCTGCTGAAGCTACCCTCGTCCTTAGATGACTGCCAGCCCATTCCGACAATAGCGCCTTCATCAATGCTGAGACTCTCATCCGGTATAAGCAGCTCTGCATCAAACTTCATAGTATAACCAAGTCCGAAACAGTCCGGGCATGCGCCAAATGGATTGTTGAACGAAAAGCTTCTTGGTTCAACTTCATCAATACTTATACCACAGTCTGGGCAGGAAAAGCTCTGGCTGAAATTAAGTGTCTCACCATCAATAACATCTACTGTCATAAGACCTTCGGCAAGCTTAAGAGCTGTCTCAATAGAATCTGTAAGTCGTTTCTGGATTCCGTCTCTTACAGAAAGTCTGTCTACAACAATCTCAATATTATGCTTCTTATTCTTATCAAGCTTAATGTCGTCTGTAAGCTCGTACATGCTTCCATCAGCAATAACACGCACAAATCCGCTCTTCTTTGCCTGCTCAAACAGCTTTACATGCTCACCCTTTCGTCCACGGACAACAGGTGCAAGAACCTGAATCTTAGTTCTTTCAGGAAGCGCCATAATAACATCAACCATCTGGTCAACTGTCTGTTTGTTGATTTCGCGTCCACATTTTGGACAATGCGGAATACCAATTCTTGCATAGAGAAGTCGAAAATAATCATATATTTCTGTAACAGTTCCTACTGTAGAACGAGGATTCCGGTTAGTCGACTTCTGGTCTATAGATATAGCCGGTGAAAGTCCTTCAATACTGTCAACATCCGGCTTTTCCATCTGCCCCAGAAACTGTCTTGCATATGAAGACAGTGATTCCATATACCTTCTCTGACCTTCTGCATATATTGTATCAAATGCAAGGCTCGACTTTCCCGAACCTGAAAGTCCGGTAAGCACAACAAGCTTGTCTCTTGGAATATCAACATCTATTCCTTTAAGATTATGCTCTCTTGCACCCTTTATCCTTATGCAGTTCTTGTAACTGCCTCTTTCTATCTCTTTCTTTAACTTACTATCAGCCATGTTTTTTTCCTTCATAAATATATTTATTAATCTCAATCATCTTGTCACGAAGCTGTGCTGCCTCCTCAAAGTTAAGCTCTGCTGCTGCCTTACGCATGTTCTTCTCAACCTGCGTCTTAACCTTCTCAAGCTCTTTAATGCTCATAGATTCATAATCAACCTTAAGCTTTCCGGAAGCGTCACCCGGCTCTGCTGCCTTGCTTATGCTTATCAGATCTCTTACTGCCTTCTTGATTGTCTGTGGAGTAATTCCATGTTCATCATTATACTCCTGCTGAATCTTTCTTCTTCGTTCTGTCTCTGAAATGGCCTTTTCCATAGATTCAGTAATCTTGTCTGCATACATGATAACATGTCCCTCTGCATTTCTTGCAGCTCGACCAATCGTCTGTATAAGCGATGTCTCTGTTCTTAAGAAGCCTTCCTTATCAGCATCAAGTATTGCAACAAGGCTGATTTCAGGAATATCAAGACCTTCTCGCAGCAGGTTGATTCCAACAAGAACATCAAATCCATCAAGACGCATATCTCTTATAATCTTCTGACGCTCAAGCGTATCAATATCTGCATGAAGATACTTAACCCTGATTCCTGCCTCTTTAAGATAATCAGTAAGGTCCTCCGCCATTCTCTTAGTAAGTGTAGTGACAAGCACCTTGTTCTTCTTGGCAGTTTCCTTGTTAATCTCTGATATAAGGTCATCAATCTGGCCTTCAATCGGCTTAACCGTTATCTCCGGGTCAAGAAGTCCGGTAGGTCTGATAACCTGCTCGGTTCTCATAAGTTCATGCTCTGCCTCGTATGTGCTTGGTGTTGCTGATACGAAAAGCATCTGTGAAATCTTGCTCTCAAACTCGCTGAAATTAAGCGGTCTGTTGTCCTTCGCAGATGGCAGTCTGAAGCCATAATCTACAAGCGTAGTCTTTCTTGACTGGTCACCGGCATACATGCCTCGAATCTGCGGAATAGTGATATGCGACTCATCAACAATAATAAGAAAATCATCTGGAAAATAATCCATCAGCGTATACGGAGGACACCCTGCCGGAAGTCCTGCCAGATGTCTTGAATAATTCTCTATTCCTGAACAAAAGCCTGTCTCCTGCATCATCTCTATATCAAAATTCGTTCTCTCTTCAATTCTCTGTGCCTCTAGAAGCTTATCCTCACTCTTGAAATACTTCACTCTCTCGGCAAGCTCTGCCTTGATATTCTCAATCGCGGCATCCATCTTCTCCTTCTCAACAACATAATGTGAGTTAGGGAATATCGCAATATGTTCAAGAACGCCTTTAACTTCGCCTGTAAGGGAATCTATCTCACTTATTCTGTCCACTTCATCACCAAAGAATTCAACTCTTATGGCATCACCTGATGATGATGATGGATACACTTCAACAACATCGCCTCTTACCCTGAAGGTTCCTCGCTTAAAATCCTGGTCGTTCCTTACATACTGGATATCAATAAGCTTTCTTATGCAATCATCCCTGTCCTTCTCCATTCCCGGACGAAGCGAAATAACCATGTTCTTATAATCAATCGGCGCACCTAATCCATATATACATGAAACCGAAGCAACGATAATAACATCATTTCTTTCAGAAAGTGCCGCTGTTGCCGAATGTCTTAATTTATCAATTTCATCATTAATAGATGAATCCTTCGCAATATAAGTGTCACTCTGAGGTACATAGGCCTCTGGCTGGTAATAATCATAATAGGAGACAAAGTACTCAACCGCATTCTCTGGAAAGAACTCCTTCATCTCCCCATACAACTGCGCTGCAAGTGTCTTATTATGGCTTATAATAAGTGTAGGTTTCTGAACATTCTGTATAATGTTCGCCATTGTAAATGTTTTACCAGAACCAGTTACACCAACTAGAGTCTCAAACTGATTGCCTTCCTCAAAGCCCTTTGTAAGTGCTTCAATAGCCTGCGGCTGGTCGCCCATCGGCTTAAAATCCGAATGTAATACAAATCTGTCCATAAAGCCCTCCCTATTTTGCGAAGCAAAATCCGAACCCCTTGGTGAGGAGAGGGATTTTGCCCTCCTTGTTTTCTGAAAGAAAATGCATTTCCCTCATTATACAATATAACAGCCAAAAAGTACAGAACAAACATTCGATTTGCCCTGTACTTTATTCCATACCTCTATATTCGTTATTCTGCTGCGCTGACACTCATTTTTCCATTGAGATACTCTACTGCTGCCTTCAACTGCACATCTTCAGTCGCATCATCCGGAAGCTCCACAATACTGTCAGGTGTCACTCCCTTGCCGTGAATATCCTGTCCCTTAGGAGTAAAATATTTGGCAATTGTATACTTAACCGCACTTCCATCAGTAAGCGGACGGATTGTCTGCACAATGCCCTTACCAAATGTCTGTGTTCCAATTATCTGTGCCTTATCATAATCCTGCATTGCACCGGCAAATATCTCAGATGCACTTGCACTATTGCCATTTACCAAAACTGCCATCGGAATATTAAGCTCATGATTATCAGAACCTGAATATTCCTGTCTCTTACCCGACTTAGTCTCTGTATACACTATAAGTCCATTAGGAAGAATATAATCAAGCATATCCACTACAGTATTAAGAACTCCGCCAGGATTATTTCTTATATCAATTACAAGTCCTGTAATTCCCTGCTTCTGAAGGTCATCAACAGCCGATTTAAACTGCTCTGTTGTAACATCATCAAACTGTGAAATATAAATATAACCTATATTATTCTCAAGCACCTCTGATGAAACAGTCTTAATATCAATCTTGTCTCTTGTAACTGTGAAACTCAGCTTCTCGCCATTTCTCATAACAGTAAGGTTAACATCCGTTCCCTTCTCACCCTTAATAAGAGCAACTGCTACAGAAAGATCCATTCCTGTAATATCCTCACCATTAACCTCTGTTACCTTATCTCCATTTCTGATACCAGCCTTATATGCCGGTGCATCCTCATATGCTTCTGATATAAGTATTGAACCATCATCAGCCTTCTGGCATACCGCACCAATTCCATAGAAAGAACCTGATGTTGACTCCATCATCGACTTATATTCTTCAGGCGTATAATAAACAGTATATTTATCACCATATGCAGCAAGATATGCCTTAAAAATGTTGTCTGCAGCCTTTTCATCATCTACATCATCAAAGTAGAATCCATCTCCAAGCAGCGAATCAAGAGCATTCAGCTTACCTTCAACCTTAGTTCCGATTCCTTCATTATCACTTGTTCCAACATCCTGGACATATATACGTCCGTCAATTCCAATATGAAGATTACCACTTCTTATAAGTCCCATGAATACGCATGACAACGCCAGTATCACAACCAGCAGTGTTGCCACAACACCAATAATAACGCCTTTGCCTAAAGCATGTTTTCTCTTTCGTTCCTGTGCGGCCCCTTCCGAAGAAAAAGGTCTGTTATTATCATATTCCATTGAGTCCTCCTATTAAGTTGAATTATTTATTTAAAATATGGCATAGGATTAACATATGAATCATTGAGCCTTACATCAAAATGCAGATGTGCGCCAAATGAATTACCCGTATTACCCATAACACCAAGCTTCTGTCCTTTCGTCACCTGGTCTCCTACTGATACATTTAAACTATCAAGATGCAGGTATCTCGTATACAGTCCATTACCATGATAAATCATCACATAATTACCCGCTGTTGAGTAACCCTCGCTCTGTCTGTGTGCAATAACAACTTTACCGTCATAAGCTGCATATACAGGATCACCTGAAACTCCTGCCCTGACCGCTCCAATATCCACACCTTTATGCGGTGAAGTTCTGTCAGATGTATCTCCGTATGGAGAAGTTATTCTTGTACTTGTTGTTGGCCATTTGAAAGTTCCGCCATCATATCTGTTAGACGGAGTAACTCCGCTTGCTTCCTCTGCCTTAATCTTGGCTGTTATAGAAGCAATCTCTGCATCGAGCTTCTTCTCGTCAGCTTCGAGCTGTTTCTTATAAGCCACCTGATCAGCCGTATTCTTACTCAAAGCATTAAGCTGGGCAGTCTTCTCATTCTGGACAACCTCAAGTGCATCAACCTGTGCCTGAAGTGCCTCCTGACTGGCAGTCAGAGTCTCTTTATCTTCTTCAAGCTTTACTTTAGAAGATGATATCAGATTAATCGTTGACTGATATTCCTCAAGCATCTGTCTGTCATACTCTGATATCTTATTAATATACTCAAATTTATTAAGCATATCCGCCATACTCTCTGATGATAAAAGCACCTCAACATATGTATAATCATTATGCTCATACATAAACTGGATTCGAAGCTTCATAGCCTCATACCGGCTTTCCTTATCAGCCTCAGCCTGCTCAAGCTGTGCCTGTGTCTCCTCAATCTCAGCCTCTAATGTTGCAATCTGGGTATTAATATCATCTAATGACGCTGACAATTCTCCCATCTGGGCATCCAGTCCCTGAATAAGAGATGTAAGGTCTGAACTCTGCGCCTTAAGCTGAGCAATCTTGTCTTCTGTTTCTTTCTTTTTATTCTGTATATCATTCTGCTGGTTCTGGGCATTCTTCAGATCCGATTTATTATCTCCAAATGTAACCTGTGCAAAACAATACGGTATAAGCAGCATTACAATCATGAGTGCCGCTGTTATTTTCTTTATTAAATTGTTCCAAAACAGTGCTTTCTCCATACAGCCACTCCTTTACCATAATTAAAATGTTTTCTAAAAACAAACAGGGACTTCTGCATCCGTTTGCAAAAGCCCCCAAAAACTATCCGAAACTATACATCGGCATGCTTTCTTACAGCAAAGAAACTTCCTATAAGACCAATACCAATTCCAAGAATAACAGCTACCGGAATAAGTACCTCAAATACTTCTGATGCTGGCATAAATGCTAATATATTCTGTAAAACAGAGAATTTTCCAAGAACAAAATTAACAACTCCACCATAAATATACCTCAATATTGCTACCGGAATAATAGCACCTATAAGTCCTATAACGATACCTTCTACGAAGAATGGTGCATTAACAAATGCATCTGTAGCTCCTATATATTTCATGATTGATATCTCATCTTTTCGTACCGTAATACCAATGACGATTGTATTAGTAATAAGGAATATAGATACCGCAAGAAGAACAACAATTACTGCAACTGCAACATAACTTACAAGTCTTGCTGCACTGGCAAGTCCGCTTGCTGTAACCTCTGAACGGTTAACCTGTCTTATTCCATCCTTATTCTCAAGGTACTTAACCAGTGTACCCTGATTACTTGCATCTTTAAGATATACTTCATAAGAAGAAGAATTAGCTAAAGGATTATCATCCTTGAATCCTTCTGCAAGTTCAGGATATGCGGCGAAATACTCACCTTTGAAGCTTTCCCATGCATCATCAGCTGATACATATTGAACTCTTGATACTTCTTCTCTTTTGCTTATATCATCTCCAAGCTTCTTAATATCTGTCTCGCTGAGATTTTCATCAAAGAAAACTGTTACACAGACCTCTGTCTCGGCCTTCTTAATCATATACTGAAAATTAACCACTATAGAATAGAATACTCCAAAAAGGAATATACATGCTGTAATTGTTGCTATTGATGCCAGTGAGAACATCTTATTACGATGGATGTTCTTAAATCCATCTTTAATATGATATGCTAATGACCTAATCTTCATAGAAATAACCACCCTTTTCCTGATCGCTGATAATCTTTCCTTCACTCATAGTAATAGTTCTCTTCTTCATCTGCTGAACTATCTCCATATTATGGGTAACTACAAGTACTGTTGTTCCCTGCTTATTAACCTGATTAAGAATCTTCATGATTTCATTAGAATTGGCAGGATCAAGGTTACCTGTTGGCTCGTCGCACAACAATATAGCCGGCTTGTTAACCAGCGCTCTTGCAATTGCGATTCTCTGCTGCTCACCACCTGATAACTCATTAGGAAAAGCCTTATATTTGTCAAGAAGTCCTACCATGGAAAGCATCGCAAGTACTCTTGACTTAATCTTTCTGTTAGGAGCTTCTACTACCTTCTGTGCAAATGCGATATTCTCATATACATTTCTGTCTGGTAACAGACGGAAATCCTGGAATACTACACCAATATCTCTTCTAAGATACGGAAGCTTCTTTCTTGTTATCTTATTGAGATATTTCTTATTAACATATATCTTACCTGATGTAGGATCTAATTCCTTAAGTAATAGTTTGATAAGAGTCGACTTACCTGAACCACTCTTACCTACTATAAATACGAATTCACCTTTCTGGATGTGAAGATTAATTCCATTAAGCGCAGCAACGCCAGTGGAATATGTCTTCGTAACATCTTCCATGATTATCATGTATCATTTCCTCCAAAAATCACTAAAATGTATCTTTACTTTCCATATACTTCATGTACTTAACTACCATAAGAGCAATCTTAAATGTTATTGCATCATCAAACACTCTGAGGTCAAGCCCGGTTATCTTCTGTATTTTATCAAGTCTGTAAACAAGTGTATTTCTATGAATGTAAAGCTGTCTTGATGTTTCTGAAACATTAAGGCTGTTCTCAAAGAACTTGTTAATTGTTGACAGAGTCTCATCATCAAAATCATCAGGAGCCTTTCCTTCAAATATCTCCTTAATGAACATCTGACATAATGGTATAGGAAGCTGATATATAAGACGGCCTATTCCTAATCTGTTGTAAGCAACAACATTCTTATTGCTGTAGAAAATCTTTCCCACATCAAGTGCCATCTTAGCTTCCTTGTAAGATCTTGAAACCTCTCTTATATCATTAACAATTGTACCATAAGCAACATGTGCCGCACTCATCGCCTCAGTGCTTAACATATCAATTATAACATCTGCTGTCTTGTCAAGTTCATCATATGACTCATTGCCTTTAACTTCCTTAACAAGAATTATACTCTTCTCGTCAACTGCTGTAATGAAATCTCTTGTCTTATTAGCAAAAAGTGTTCTTACTGTCTCTAAAGCATTAGTATCCTTCTCGTGCTTAGTCTCAATAATATATACAACTCTCTTAACATCAGTTTCAATATGAAGTTTCTCTGCTCTTGTATACATATCAACACGAAGAAGATTATCAAGAAGAAGATTCTTAATAAAGTTATCCTTATCGAATCTCTCCTTATATGCTACAAGCAGATTCTGTATCTGGAATGCAGCAAGCTTTCCAACCATATATACATCATCACTTGTTCCTCTTGCCATGATTATATATTCGAGGTTGCCTTCATCTTCAACCTTAAAAAACTGAAAACCATTAACTGCCTGACTTTCTGCTGGCGAATCAATAAAACTAATCGCATCCGCAAGGCATTCTGAAACATTATCAAAAGTCTTGGCTGCAACATTCTTATCTGCATCCACAATGCACAAATCCACTCGTGAAATAGCCTTAAGTCCATCTACAGTTGTCTGTAAAATTCTATTAGATATCATTGTTATCCCTTTCTGTCTACCACTTACCTTTTATTCGTACATATTCTATCTTATTGTAAAGCAAAACGGCAAAAAAAAAAAGGGGAAATGCAAATTTATTGCATTTCCCTTTCATAATTAAGATTCATTTAATAATTAGTGTGTGATAACGATTTCTGTTTCCTTATCGAATACATGAAGTCTTTCAACATCCATAGCAAATGTTACTTCATCACCAGGTCTTGCTGTTGTACGAGGATTTACCTTAGCTGTACATGTTACATCACCGATTTCATAGTGAAGGTTAACTTCTGCACCAAGTAATTCGTATACCTTAACTGTAGCTGTAAACTTAGAATCTGCATTCTTAGCGATGAATTCTGCATCATCCTTAACATCCTCTGGACGGATACCAACTACAACTGTCTTACCAACATAGTTGCCATCGATAAGCTTCTTGCTCTTCTCAGCTGGAAGTGTAATTGTAACTGTATCAGAAAGTACAAGGTCAACCTGTGAACCATTAGCCTTAACTTCTGCATCGATAAGGTTCATCTGAGGTGATCCGATGAATCCAGCAACGAAGATGTTGTTAGGTGTATTGTAAAGGTTCTGAGGTGTATCTACCTGCTGAATGATACCATCCTTAAGAACTACGATTCTTGTACCAAGTGTCATAGCCTCTGTCTGGTCATGTGTTACATAGATGATAGTTGTCTGTAATCTCTGGTGAAGCTTAGAAATCTCAACACGCATCTGTACTCTTAACTTAGCATCAAGGTTTGAAAGAGGCTCATCCATAAGGAATACCTTAGGGCTACGAACGATAGCACGTCCCATAGCAACTCTCTGTCTCTGACCACCTGAAAGAGCCTTTGGCTTACGATCAAGGAGGTGCTCGATATCAAGAATCTTAGCAGCTTCATGTACAGCCTTGTCGATCTCTGCCTTAGGAACTTTTCTTAACTTAAGACCGAAAGCCATGTTATCATATACTGACATATGTGGATAAAGAGCATAGTTCTGGAATACCATAGCGATATCTCTGTCCTTAGGCTCTACATCGTTAACCATCTTATCACCGATCCATAACTCACCTGAGCTGATTTCCTCAAGACCTGCGATCATACGAAGTGTAGTAGACTTACCACATCCTGAAGGTCCAACGAAGATGATGAACTCCTGATCAGCAATTTCAAGATTAAAATCCTTAACAGCTACGAAACCGTTAGGATATACTTTACAAACATTCTTAAGCGATAAACTTGCCATTATTAAATATCCTCCTAATATAAATGCGCCTTTGCGCTTTTGATGTGATTATAATACACTATATAGGACTTTTTTACCACATGACATTTTTACAAATCTTTTCCGCGTTTTTTTTGCAAATTTACCATAGCAAGTCCGCTTATGTATAAATTGTACAAATTTATCAGGCTTTTATCTGCAAACATCACTAATGCAATATGCCTACTCAATCGCATCTATAGGGTACCAACTAATTCCAAGGTTATCATATACATCACGCATATTACAATTCCCACAACAACCGGAGCCGTAAAATAATTCTTTATATGAGATAATCTGATTCCACTGAATCTGATTTTCTCAAGATTACCATGTCTTTTTGCCATAGTCTTAATGCACACGATTGCAAGCATCATGAATGCGGCAGCCACAACAGCAAGTATAATCATCTGGATTACTGTTGTGAGAGTACCCGTAGACGCCGCAAGTTCAGCTTCGCCTTCAGCCACTCCCGATAACTGACCATCTGTGGTGTACATTCCTGCCATCTTCAGAAGCTGTACAATTCCTATTGAATATGTATTAACTGCAAAATGTGCAATAACTGACGACCACAAAGATCCTGTAGCCTCAACCATATATGCGAACACAATTCCCATAACAAATGCGTACAATGCCTGATTAATATTGAGATGAAAACATCCGAATAATAATCCGCTCATTAGTGCCGCACCTGTCATTCCGGCTTTCCTGTAAGAGCCAAAGAATATCCCACGGAATATAAGCTCTTCTACAAGCGGTGGAATAACTGCCAGCAATATAACCTGCATCGCAAATGGATATGTAAGCAGTGTTGTTGTTCCCTCCTCAAGATAATTAGTTGAAAACAACATGCTAAGATTACTTATTAATAGTACTGCCGGAATAAGGCAGTATCCTGCAACAAGTGAAAGAATTACATCAACTATGCCTATTCTTTTGTATGGAATCTCCCTGATAGGATCTATCTTCTGAACAATCATATATATAATTGCAATAAGAAGAATTATCCCTTCTGACATAACATACTGAATCCAGTCAGGCACAGCTATACCTGAATTCTGTGCATAAGCCATAATCGATGCACACACAACAGATAATCCGATATAACCTATTACAAATATAATAAAGAAGCCATTAACTTTTCTTACTTCCATGCAATTGCTTCCACTTCAAGAAGAACATCCTTAGGAAGTCTAGCAACTTCTACGCATGAACGCGCTGGAAATGGCTCCTTAAAATATTTCTTGTAGATTTCATTAATCTTACCGAAATCATTCATTTCTTTAATAAATACTGTTGTCTTAACAATATTCTCTACCTTAGAGCCTGAAGCCTCAACAAGATTACAGAGGTTCTGGAATGCCTGCTCAGCCTGAGCCTCAACTCCACCTTCTGCGATTTCACCTGTAGCTGGTATTACAGGGATAACTCCTGATGTATATACCATATTGTTAATCTCGATAGCCTGTGAATATGGTCCGATTGCACTTGGTGCCTTGTCTGTACTGATTACTTTCTGCATAATAGTCTCCTTATTTCAACATATTTTACGTTACAAACGCATTGAATATATTGTACCGCAATCGTCATATTCATTCAAGATATTGATTAAAGAAGCTAATTCTATGGAACTATTTTTTAAGAATTATTGAATCCTGTGTTATCTCAATTTTGCCTTCTTTAAGCAGTCTTCCCACAGCTCTCTTGAAAGCATTTTTACTCATATTAAAATGTTTCTTGATAATTTCTGGGTCTGCTTTATCAGTAAATCCCAGGCTTCCACCCTTCTTTACTATAGCGTCATATATCTGGACTGAATCCTCGTCCATCTGGATATAAGCCTTCTGCTTAAGGCTTATAACAAGTTTCCCATCTTCTCTTACTCTTGAAACACGTCCGTGAATAACCTCACCGACACTAAGTGGTTCAAACACTTCTGACATAGGAATAAATGCATCATACTTATCTTCAACAGCAACATACGCTCTGTAATCTGGAGTTATTCCTATTATAGTACCTGTAACCGCACTGTCTTTTACAAGCGTCTCTGACTTTTCAAGATACTTGTTAATTCTCATAGTAGCTGCAAGTCTGCCGCTCTTATCTATGTAGAGAGCAACAAGGTACTCTGAGCCTTCTGATACATGTGTTGTCTGTTCCTTGTATGGCATTAGAAGGTCTTTTTCAAGTCCCCAGTCAAGAAATGCGCCAATACCTGTAACCTGTGATACTTTAAGTCTCTTAAGTTCTCCAAGCTGAATCTTTGGCTTATTAGTAGTTGCAATAAGTCTGTCACTTGAATCCCTGTAAACAAATACTGTGAGAGCATCTCCCACTTCAACATCATCTGGAACCTGTTTTTTAGGAAGAAGGACTTTATCTTCTTCTGTTCCAAGATATACTCCGAAATCTGTTACCTTTACAATGTTAAGACACTGTGTTTTTCCTAACTCTATCATAACAACACCTATGCTGGCAGCTTCACCAGCCCTTTCATAATATTTCAGTGCAAGTATGTATGTTGCCTTTCTACGTTTATTCTCATCGCTACTCGCACAAAAAAACCTCTCGTATGACTACGAGAGGTTTCTAGCTGGGCTTGAGGGATTCGAACCCCCGAAATGCTGGAATCAGAATCCAGTGCCTTACCACTTGGCGAAAGCCCAATGTCGTGACGACATGCTGTATTATACATGAATGTTTTCAGGAATGCAAGCACTTTTTTAAAAAAATTTCAAAAGTGTTATAATCCCTGTCTACTCCGTCATCTTAAGGGTTACTGTACCATCTGCATCAGTACCAAGATTAGGCATCTTCTGCATCTTTTGTGCAGTTCCTATAAAGAACTTGTATTGGTCAAGTACCTGATCCTTCTCCATATCAGATACAGCTTTCTTAATGTCAACATCTTCCATACTGCTTGTTGCAGCAACAAGATTGAATCTGTTTCTGTTCTCAAAATCAAATGCAAATTCTTTAGGATCAGAATGTACAGGTGCTTTGTTAATTTCCTTGTCAGTCTGATTCTGACTGCCAGCCTCCTGTGAGCCAGCTCCTGTCTGTTCTATCTGAACATCTTCTGTATTCTGCAGATTATTATTATGTTTACTGCCTATTGTATAGTTATCATAAAATGAATGAATATTAATTCTTCCTACTCCCATAGCTGACTCCTTTCTGCATAGATTACATCCTTGTTTTATATTTATCGGCATGTTTATCTGATAATTTACCATCTTATTCGACAAATTTCTACATAAATTTACATTTATTTATAAACACTGCTATAAATTTTTTATAAACACCTGCTTTTTACGTTGACCTTACCGCAAGATTAACTTAATATAAAGATACATTTTTATAATATGAACAAAAAGAATTCAATATTCGTAATTACAGGAATCTTCCTTATCTGCACAAGATTCTGGGTTTCCTTTGGCACAGTGAACATTGATATAAGCAATGATATCGTCGGATACATCCTTATATTCCTCGGTATCAATAATATGAAAGAACTTAATTCCCGCTTTAAGAAAGGAATGTTTCTTTCTCTTGCCGGACTTGCCGGTGCAATACTCTCACAATATCTTATTGCAAGAGACTGGCCTGTGCCAGAGACTATGTATTCTATAGCAATAGGTATCAGTGTCGTATTTGCTATATATTTTACCTATTATTATACAGAAGCCCTTGTCATGGAAGCAAGGATACAGGAAAAAACTGCTGTTACAAGAAATTATCAGATAACATGGCTTCTTATGTCTGCTGGAATATTTATCCACTATTTTGCATTCAAGTCTACAATAACAATGTGGTCTATACTTGTTGAAGCACTGATTGCCGTGATTACCATATATTATTGTTTCTTAGTATTTTCAACCAGCAGACAGCTTTACGAAGACTGATTGCTTTACTTTTTTAACAAATATAAAGCTGATATTTACATTATTCGTTTGTACCGTAAGGTGGTTGACTTTTGCCAGTTTCAGTGTTTTAATGATGTCGTCAGCACGAAAGGATATTAATTATGAAAAAGTTAGAGATTATTATCAGACCTGAAAGACTTGATGATCTTAAGACCATCCTTAATAGCAATGGTGCGCATGGACTTATGATTTCTAATATAATGGGATATGGAAGCCAGCGTGGACATAAGCAGGTTTACAATGGTGTTGATTTCGGTGGTAATCTTCTTCCAAAGGTTAAGGTCGAATCAATTGTATCAGATGAGACTTACGAGACAATTATTGATCAGATAATTGAGCAGATTAATACCGGAGAATATGGTGATGGCAAGATATTTGTT
>OHOK01000540.1_pt1 | contig 18893 bp, 17 predicted proteins | sample 1569731 | NCBI WGS metagenome assembly OHOK01 (sample SAMEA3879559, study PRJEB24766) | human gut metagenome | biome: human-associated habitat; feature: feces | place: USA | collected 1985/1987
TCCTGCCCCAACTGTCCCAGCCACCCGCCGCACAGACGACACACTCCGAATCCGTCGAACTCATGGCGGCATGTTCCGTTCCCGCCGAATAGTATCGGTGCGAGGCCGTAATCGCGGAGCTGCCAGTAGGGCGGCGAGGTCACGATACAGTCCACGCAGTCGTCGTCCAACCCTCGCAGAGCGGACAACGCATCCGTGTTGAATATTACGTCCGTTTGCATCGCCTTGTCGCTAATGTCCCGCTTCAGTCTCCGGCTGCGGCACGTTGTCCCACGGGGTGTCCTGCGGAATCTCGATCTCCGTTTGCTGGCGTTTCAGGGTTTCCGTCTCCGCCTCCTCGTACAGCTTGGCACAGGAGGCCAGCCCCGCTGCTGCGAGCACCATGAGGGCTGTTATCACTCTTTTTTTCATTTTAATCATTGTAAATTTGAGTTAAGACGAACAGTATGGAATAAGTCTGGGTTTTCATTGGTCTGCGAGACCGAAAACGATGTTTTATTTATGGGTTTCCGTTTCATGCTGTACATTATATACTGAAAAGAGATTGTATGTACTTTCGGTTAAAATCCGGGTCCCCGGTACCTGACCTCCGGCGCCAGAACGTTGTACGTGTATCCGGACGGGGGTTCGGAGACGGAGGTGACGGTCATGCCCCCTCCCTCGACGACCATGAACCCGTCGCGGGTGTAGTAACCGTCGATGTGGTAGATCGGCTGGCGCAGCATCTCCCGGCCGGCGTCGAACAGAAATTGGCTCGTACCCCGCGCTCCGGCTTTCAGGGAGAGGGTGTAGGTGTCGGAATGACGCTCAGGACTGTACGGATCGTCCGTATAGACGCTGGTCCAGTAGTAGTTGAACGAGAGCTCCAAGGGTGCGGGCAGCGGCTCCGATGCCCCGCAGCATCTGCTCGGAATCGCTGAGGTTCGTGCGTTCCACGCCGTAATCGTACATGACCGTGAAGTCGATCCGGTCGGCGGCCAGAAAGTTCACCGTGACCCGGCGTGCGAAAACCTGCCCGTAGCGGTCCGTGGAGTAGAACTCCAGTTCCACGGGCCCTTCCCTGTCCGAAGTGACGGCGATGTCGAAATACTCGTCGATCTCGTTCCCCGCCAGTCCGTAGTAGAATACGCCGGGGGGATCGGGCAGTCCGCCGCTGACGGAGACCTCGGCCTCCCCGGATATGAAGCGCCAGGCCAGGTCGAAGGTGTTGTCTGCATTGTTGCGGGCTGTGAAGCACAACCGGGTGGAGAAGGTCTGCCCGGCCTGTACCTCGCCTGCGGAGGGCGTGAGGGTCATGTCACAGGCGGCTACCCGTGCATCCTCCGGATTCGCCCCGCAGAGGGTGACGTTCAGCACGTAGGTCCTGTTGCGCCTCAGATTGAAGTCCGAGGTGCCGTTATCGCCCGGATAGACATGGTAGTAGACCGGCTTCCCTTCATAGAGCGTCGATATCCGGAATCCCGTCGCATCCTCCGGGGCATTCAGGTGTGTCCGCTCTTCCGGCGAGGCGATATGGGGAATTTCGCCCGCCAGGTTCTCAGGCAGGTAGTAAACCGCGCTGAAGGCGGACGTGCCGCACTCCTGCGGTGGCCAGTCGCCGAACTCGCCGACGGCATCCCCGGAAAAGCAGACGACGCCCGAAGGGACGCTTAACGGTTGTACCTCCAAAATATTCAACCGGCCGGCTATTTCTGGCGCAGTCTCTATGTCGAGCCGTACGCGGGCTGCGAGACGTTCGAGGGTCAGCGTAACGGAAGCGGGACCGGACACGTCCGTCTCCGTGCGGCCTGCCATCGGTAGCAGAAAGTCCGTATCGTCGGGGGCATGGGGAGGAATATCCGCGCGGAGAGCCTCTACGGCTTCGGCATCGAGCGTTCCGAGGTCGGAACCGTGGTTGGCGACGGCGTAGAGGCGCCACCGGCCCTGTGTAAGGGTAAGCGGTACGGTTTCCGCCCCGTGCAGGTAGCGGTGTTCGACAATACCCGTGAGGGTATGTACGGCCCACAGGTTCACATCGGCGATGCGGGACTCCTCCTCCGGAGTAAGGCCGCGCGTGAGGACGGCGGTCTGCGCTTCGGGAACACAGGTGACCGTAACGGTACATCCGCCGCTACCGGAAATAGGCATGGCCGGCGATTCATCCTGTATCTTGCAGCACGAGACGAGTCCCGGCAGCAGGAAAACCAGAAACAGAAAGATATTCGATTTTCGGTAAGTTCTCATCGCAAATCCTTTATTTGAACCACTCGTCCCTGTTCGTGCTCAGCACCGCCGTGCGGCCCCGGCCGCGGCTGTCGCATACCGTGAACTCGAAGTAGTTGTCCGTGGTGTTGTAGTTTTTCGTGCCTTCGTAGTTCGAGAAGGCGAAGATGACCACGGAGGTCCCGTTGCCCTTGTGTACCGTGATCCGCTCCCCGGGAGCGATGGGCTTGTACTCCCGCTGCTCTGCCGGCAGGGAAAAGATCATGTACTCCATCTTCCAGTCGGAGTGGAACGTGCCGGAGAGGGACCGGAACGACACGGCATACTCCTCCCCGGGGTCGCAGTTGTCGGTGACTATTTCCAGCTGGGAGTATGCTACGCGCGTGTTCCAGTAGAACCCGTCCCGGTAGTACCGCCCGCCGATCGAGAGCTTCCGGCCTACCCAGAAGATGATTTCGGTCATGGCGATACGCAGGTCGTCGGCATTGACCCCCTCGATGGTCACGTCGTAGTCGTAGAGGGTGTTGCGCCGTACGTTGAAATCGCTCGTCGTATTGCTTCCCAGGTAGACCTTGTAATCGAAGTAGGCTCCGTCCCACAGCACTCGGATCGACACGTAGCTGGCCGTCGCAGGGGCCTTGCCGTCGATACGGTCGGCCGGGTCGGTGATGGAGCCGACGCTCCCGGCCAGGTTCTCGTACTGGTAGTACGACATGGAGAGCGTGGACAGGTTTCCGGACGACAGGTCGGGGTAGGGGAACTCGATCTGCGGGTCCGCCGCCGTGAGGCGGTTCTCCCCGAACACCGAGCCGGTGGCCGGGGCGTTCCCCGGTACGACGTGGACGATGCGGGCGCCCTCCATCTCCGGCCCGAAGCGTACGTTTAAGCTGATCTTCGCCGCCGCACGCCGCAGGACGATGCGACAGGTCGTGGAGCCGGCCACGGTCATCGTCTGCATGCCGGAGAGGTACATCGCCCCGTTTTGCAGGAAGCCGTCCTGTTCCGTGACGGGCGTGGAGAGGACGAGCAGCTCCGATTCGTCCATCTGCCCGAGCGAGCTACCCGCGTTGGCGACGACGTAGACGCGGTAGGTGCCGGGTACCAGCGTCATGGTCGGCACGAAGGCCGATATCGTGTAGCCCGAGCGGACCAGCCCGCTGTTGCCATAAACGTAGAAGTTCAGGTTCCTCACCGCATGGTCCGTGGCGCGCGTGGCGGCTTCCGTCTCGATACGGAACTCCACCCGGCAGGGGACATCCGGCATGGCCGGATGCTCCTCCGTTTCCATCTCTTTGGTGCAGGAGAAGCCCAGCAGGGCCGTGCAGAGGCACAGCGTATAAAGGATCGTTCGTTTCGCTTTTTTCATAATTGTCTGATTTTTAAGTGCGCTTCCCTTTCCGGTCACGGCGCATCGGGCATCCTTCCGCCCGGGAGGTGTCCGGATCATTGCCGTAAGAAGGGCCGTTTCCCCGCTCCGCACGGTGCGTCTGCATTCAGAATAGATAGGAGAACGACACTTCCAGCTTGGCCGGGGCCAGCACGACGCGGTGGTAATGCCGCAGGAGCACGCCTTCGACGGGCGAAGGGCGGGGTTTCCAGCGCGTGTCGTCCATGTAGTAGAGGCCCAGTCCGCCTTCGAGCGCGAAGCTCCATCGTCGGGCCACTCTCCACGCATAGCCGACGGACGAGCCCGCGCCCGCCGTCCAGCCGTTGTAGCGGTTGCAGCCGTTGCCCACGCGGTAGCGGGCCATGCCGGTGTGGAGGCCCCAGAAGAGGCCCGCGTGCGGCTCGCAGCGCCAGCGGCGCACGCCGACGGTTCCCGCGAGCACCTGCATCCGCAGGTTGTCCGTGGCGATGGGATTCCAGTAGCCGGATGCGGTTATCGACCACTTCCGGGAAACGGTCACATCGACGCCCGCATTGAGGGTTCCCGTAGCCAGAGCCAGTGCATTGACCCTCACGGCCGCATCTTGCGCCGGGGCCGCGTTCGCCGCGAGAACGAACAGCAGCAGTGCGAATATTCTTTTCATCGTCGTTGCGTTTAATCGTTCAGTAATCGCCGCAGCCGGCAAGCGGTCCTGCCGGAGCGTGCGGACCGGTCAATCGGCCGGATATTCGGGTACGACATTGCAGTTTTCCCATGCGGTAAAGGAATACTCCGGCTCCCGCGACAGTTCTTTGCGAGGATAATGCCCGACGAAGTTGCTCCACCAGACGGCGACCGTCTTTCCTTCGGCGCCCTTGAACGTGCATCGGCTTCCTATCGGAACCACGAACGCCTGCTTTTCGTAGTCCGTCCGGTAATCGCCGTTGCAACTCATCTCGACGAGATCGACATGGGTATAGATGTAGACGGCTTCCTGCACGAAGTCCACGTAGAGCGTATCCCGGAAACTTTTCATGGGATGGCGGTACGGGTTTTCCGCTGAAACGAACTGCGTGAGGCCGCGGTCCGCATACCATCCTCCGACTCTCGATCCGTCCACCGGTCTGAGGGGCACGAGCGGCCCGTCGTCCAGCGACAATATCATCACGCGGCTGTCTTGGGCCGTATAGGAGGAGCTCCACTTCACGACCGTCATGTTCTCTGAATCGACGCCTCCCCGTCCTCGGTGGGTCGTGCCGCGTTTCCAGTAGGTATATATCGTCAGGAGGTTGTAAAAGTCATGCGTAAACGTTTTCGTGTAACGGTACCCGCTTGTATTGCTTACCTCCACTTCGTAGACGAGCCGGTAATTGTCGGCGGTAAACACCTCTCCGGGGATGTAGTCCACCGAGAAACTGTACACGCCCGAAGGGTCGTTCAGCGGGAGGGTGACGGACGAGGTGAGCGGCTGCCCGTTGAAGAGGAAGGCTCCGTGCTGGCCTTGTAGAAGGCGAACCGTCGCCGAGAGGTCGCCGGCCTTTTGCGGGTCGTCTACGGTGATCGTAAGCTGCCGGCCGGGATCGTACAGGCAGTACCCCTCGAACTGGTAGCCCTCGAAAGGGAAGTTGTCCGAAATCCCGACCTCGAACGCATCTACACGGGTATCGACCACGTTTTCGCCCTTGATGACGATATTGAGCGTATATACCGTATTGCGGCGCACGTCGAAGTTGGTCGTGTTGTTCTCTCCCAGATATACGTCGTAGGTCAGCAGTTTGCCTTCGCGCTGTGCCTTGATCCGCAGGAAGGTAGCCCCTGCGGGTGCGTTGTCGGCGCACTTCTGCTGCTGGGAGGCGATTCCCAGCACTTCGCCCCGGCAGTTTTCCGCCAAGAAGAACGTGCGCGACGCCTTGCGGTTCTCGTACGGTGCCATCGCCGACAGTTCGGAGGAGCACAGCTCCCGGGCCTGCTGATCCTCCGCAAACAGCGTGGTGACGCCTGCCATATCCATCATCTGCACGGATTGCAGCTTCAGGTCGTAGAATGTCCCGTCAAGGGAGATGTTGCAGACGATCTTGGCCACATTGCGCCGCACGGAGACCGTAACGCTTTGCGTTTTCGGCCCGACCGTACAGGCCGCCCGGCCGGACATGGGCAGCGAAGCGTAGCTCCGGGGCACGCGAAACTCGTAGGCCAGCAGTTCCTCGCGGTCCATCGCGCCCATATCTTCGTGCAGGTTGGCCACGGCATACACCTCGTATTCCCCGACGGGGACGGAACACGCCAGCACACCGCCCTGCACGTAGAAATGCTGCGGCCGCGCTATCCCCCTGACGTCGTACAGGAAGACGTTGACGTCCTGCACGGCCTTTTCGTCCGCGGCCCGCGCCGCCAGACGCGGCCCCTCCTCGAGGATGTTCAGCGTGAGCCGGGCCTTCGCCCTTTCGGCCGTCCCCGCATCGTCTTTGGCACAGCTCCACGCCAGTGCGAACAGCGGTAAAATCCATATCAGTACCTTTCTCATGGAAATCTCAAAAACGGGGAGAGGCTCCGGATACTCCGTGCCCCTCTCCCTGTGTTCGTTACATGCCGAGGTTTACCTCCTGATTGATCGGGCCCTCCCAGTCGGCCGGGGTGATCGTCACGGCCACGTCGGCGCCGGTCAGCCCGCTGATGTTCACACTCACACGGCGGTAGGTGTTGCGGCTGATCGCCTTGCCGCTGTCGCCGTTCAGCTCCACTTCGTAGCTGATGGGAATCTGGTCCGCGGTCGTGGCGAAATCGCCGTCGTTGTCGTAGACTCCTTCGAGCGTCAGCAGCACGTTCTCGGCCGGAGCGCTGTTTTCGCTCCCGTACACGTAGAACAGGTTGGCATATTTGCCGCTCTGCTCTTTCGATGCCTGTGTCTGGCTGAAGTTATGCACGACGGCCGCACGGTTCTCGACCCCTCCGGAGTGCTGCGTTTCGTTGAAATAGGGGGTCGAGGAGGCGGCTCGGGAGACGGTCGCCGAGGCGATCTTCACGCGGCCCGGATATGCGGCCGCGAACTTGCTGTCCGTGGCGGTCTGCACGGCGATCTTGGCCACGAGCCTTTCGATGCCGATCTGCACGTCGGTTGTCTGCCCGGCCTGCGCGATGGCCTTCATCGTCGAGCCGGTCATGGTGAATCCTCCGCTTCGCACGGCCTTGGTCGTCACCTCGTCGAAGGTGCCGTTGTAGCTCGCGGCTTCGCTTTCCGTGCTGCTTCTCAGTTCGGTCAGGTCAGCCACATTTGCCGGGTTGCCGGAGTTGGCTACGACGTAGAACTTGTACAGCTCGCCCGGTTTGGCGTCCGGTACGGGGATGGTGGCCGCCTGTCCGGAGATCTCCGCGGCGGAGAACCTGCGCTGCAGGACCGCACGGTCGCTTCCGTCGAAGACGAACAGCGTGAGGGAGCCTATCTTCTTTTCCCAGCTTTCGGCCGCCGCTGTCGTGCCGAAGAAGGCGCGGGTCATCGCGGGCGTCTTGTCCGTCAGGGTGATCTTCACTACGCCGCCCTTCGCGGTATCCGCGATCTCGTCGGCGTCTTTGGAACACGAGGCCAGCATGGCCAGAGCGGCCGCAGCCGCCAGAAACATCTTTTTCATAAGATTGGAATTAATAGATTTTATGCCGCATGCCGCGGCGGTTAGTAAAAATGGACCGGTCGATGGCCGGCCTTGCTACACGCCGCCCCGGACAAAGGTGTGCCTGATTGTTGTTGAACGTCGGACTGCGGGCCTAATCGGGAGCGCGTATCCGGATGTAGACGATCCCTGCCGCCGGCAGCAGTTGCACCCCTGCGATGACCGGCGTCGCCTCCGGACCGAAAAGTTGCGGGCAGAGCAGCGCGTGCAGGACGCACATGGATATTCCGAGCAGATAGCCGCCTGTTTGTATCATCATTGCTTTCATGGTACGGCTATCTTTTCAGGTTCTCCGTCTGTCCCCGCTGTTCGGCCATGCCCAGCTCGAAGTTGCGCGAGGCCGTCTCCGCGAGGACGACGGAGTTCAGCAGGCCCGCCACGCGCATCCGCCGGGCCTCCTCGGAGAGCGTACCGTCGTTCAGCGCGGCCGACAGACGGCTCATCTCGGCGGGGGTCAGCTCGCGCGACACCCGGACGTTCCCGTTGTCCGCCAGCAGCGTGGCCCTGCCGTTTTCGCCTATGGCCAGCTCGCAGCTTCTCATGCCCGGCAGCAGCGGTTTCAGGTCGATTCTCCGTCTGTCCGCCGCCGCCGACACGGCCGCCTTTTGCTCCTGCTCGCTGCGGCCGTCGATCTGCACCGCCAGCAGCATCAGGGAGGCGAAGGCCGTCACGGCCATCTCCACCACCGGGTCGTTGCACCCCGACAGCCCCACGCCGCTGTCTTCCGACGAAAGCAGCTTCTTCATCCACTCGTCGGGCGAAAGATTTTTCCCGGCGGCACTCTCTTCCGTTCCCTTATATCGGGCCAGCAGGTCGTTCCCGTCGTGCAGCGCCTGCTGCTTGAGGTTGCCCTTGCGGGCGATCTCTGCCAGGTACGCCGCCGGGTCCACGTCCCGCTGCGTGCCGTCCGCGCTGAGCTGCCGGACGCCGAAATGCAGGTGTCCCCCGTCTTTGCCCGCCGTGCCGAGCCTTTGCCCGGCCTGCACCGTATCGCCGGCCTTCACGGCCATATCGCCGAGGTGCATGTAGGTACACTGTACCCGGCTGCCGTCCGCGCGGGCGTACTCCACCGTGACGGAGTTTCCGCCGACGGCGACGACCTTGCCGCCGCACTCCGTGGCCAGCGCCGCGTCGTCCTTGCAGCGGATGTCTATCCCCTTGTGCATCTGCTGCTTCGTCCCGTTTTCCGGGTCCGGCCGCATCCCGAAGGGCGAAGCGACGAACAGGAACTCCTCCCGTTCGACCGGGAAAGCGTACTCCGCCGCGGTCTCCGCTTCCCGGAGCGGGCTCTCTTCCACGCCGAAGCGCTTGCCCTGCGCCTCCATCTCCCGCATGACCTGCCGGTCATAGCGTTGCAGCCCGTTCTGCTCGATGATCCGTTGCAGGCTGTCGGCATACCGTCCGCCCGTGGCATAGCCCGCCTGTTCGAGGCCCTGCGTCCAGCCCTTGTAGTCGTCGGGCGCGAGCGCGAAGTAGCGGGCATAGCGGCCGTTCTCCTTCAGGAAGCGGGAGTGGTGCTCGTAGGATTCGCCCACGCTCTCGTAGCTGCAGAATTTCTCGTTCGGTTTGTCGTCGGTATATAGCCCGTACCGCCCGCCTTGTGCAATCCATTCGGGGGTGGCCTTGATACCGAAATGGTTGTTCTCGGCCAGTGCCAGACGGCTCTGCCCGTTACTGCTCTCCAGTATTCCTTGGGCAAGGATGACGGAGGCAGGAATGCCGTACCGCCGCATCTGTGCCATCGCACATTCTGCATATTGTGCTGCATATTCTTGATTTTTGCTTGCCATATTCTCTACCTCCTGAAAGTCGGGTGTTGTTCGTTCTCGTTTTGCTCGCCGGTTTCCTGTTGTAATCCAGGTGCGGCGCAATCTATTGTAAATGCCCGTAGTGAGAGAATCTGCGTTCTCGTTTCCTCGTCGTCATGCTCAAACGCGAGTATCATTTTGTCAGGGTCATAAGCAAGACGTTCCTTTTGCGGAGGCAGGTTCAATTCGTTGGCTATGGTTTCCGCATCATACATGGAAGCATAATAGCTGCCTTCATGTTTGAAAAGGACAATAGCTTCCGGTAGTTCGTCCTTTATTTCCTTGTATCTGCCGTACAGCGGTTCGGGCAGGTTTTCTATAGGCAGTCCGTTTCTCGGCGAAGCGGATTCCTGGACAACGTCGTCTGTACGTTTGGGCGTTGCCTTTTCGCCTTGCCGTTGCAAATGCTCTTTCTCCTGCTTCTCGCCGGTGTTCTCTTCCTGCGTCTGTCCCTTCCGCAGCACGTCGGCGAAGAGGGTGGCCGCCAGGTGGCGTTTGTAACTGTCGCGGTCTTCCGCCACCCACATCCGTTGCCATTGCTGCGGCGTGACGCTCCGGGGCTGCACCTTCGTTCCGTCAATGGTCGCCGCGCACAGGATGCCGTCCGTCTTGGTCTTGAAGACCGACACCCGCTGTATGCGGTTCAGGTCCGTCTCCCGCGTCCGGCTGCCGAACAGGTCCACCTTCAGGTCGGGCTGCGTTTCGGCCAGCGCGTAATACTTGTGCGCCAGCTCCATCCGCACCTTGTCGATGTTGTCCATCGCCTGCTTGAACGTGGAGAAGAAGCGGTTCACGTCCTCCTTGTCGGGATAGATGCTGTACCCGCTCCTGTTTTCGGGCTTGAGGTAAAGCGCCCAGCGGTTTTTGTCGTCCTGGATCATCTGCACCCGGTCGAAGCCCACCTCGTGGGCCCGCCTGACCGCCTCGTCCACGTTCAGCGTGGAGAGCATCTCCATCGTCCAGTTCTTCATCCGGGCCAGCGCCACCTGTTTCTCGGCGAAGTAGCTGTCGTCGGGCCTGTATCCCAGCGCCCCGTCGGTGTTGTAGAAGCGTACCTGCTCGATGCCCTCTTTTCGCAGGGCCCGGCCGATACGGGCCTTGTTCATGCCCGGTATCTCGTTGTCCACATCCGCCGAGGCCCCGGCCGGCAGGATCACGTCCGCCGTCTTCGAGGCGGGGTCGATGACGATCACGATGGTCTTGTCCTTCCGGCTGGGATGCTGCCGGATCTCGTTGGCCACGAAGTAGTGCTTGGGCATCTGCTCCTTCATCTCCGAGGTCTGCCGCCGGTTGCGCAGGGTGGCGTATTCTATCTTTTCACCCTTTTCCGCCTTGCGGATCACTTCGAGGGCGTTGTTCACGTCGCTTTCCAGCGCGTCCATCAGGTTGGGGTTCTCCTTCAGCTCGCGGCACCAGTAGTCCGCCAGCCCGAGGCTCTCGTCGGAGAGCCGTGCGGGCAGCCCCATTTCCAGCATCTTGATCCCGGAGGCCACCTCCACGACCAGCCGTTCCTGTTTGACGGCATCCTCCGAGGGGGCCACGCCGTTTTTCATCACCATGCCCTCGCGGGCGAGCCGCTGCTGGTGTCCCGTGGCGCTCACTACCTGCCGCAGGGCTTCCTGCACGTAGTCGTTGTAATGTTCGAAATCCCGCTGGCGCGGCATGTAGACCGCATCCCTGTCCGTCTCGTAGTGGGGCATTCCGCTGCCGTCCGAACGCACGGGCACGAGGTTGTCCCGCATCTTCGTCAGGAAGTCGTTGAAGCGGCCGCGCAGCCGCCGCTCGTCGGCTTCCGTGTAGCCCCGCTCCACGATGCTGCCGTCCTGTCTGACCGCCTCCTCGTAGCCCTCTTTGTCCACGTAGGGCAGCGTCGTCTGGTCGATGTTGAACAGCGTGCGGATCTCGCGGTTATGCACGCCCTTATACTGCTTGCGTTCCTCTTCGTCCAGCGTTAGGTAGGCTTCCCGGCCGATCCGCTGCTCCGGGTTGTTGCGGTGGACGTATTCGTTCCAGTTGTAGAACAGGAACGGCACGCCCTGCTCGTGCTCGCGCACCGCTGCGCCACGTGCCTTGGCGTCGCCGAAGAGCGTGAACAGGTTGGTGCGGCATCCGTTCCGGTCCGAGTGCAGAGCCATGAACAGTCCGTTGAACGGGCTGACGGCGACGCCTTTCGGGTAAAACTTCGGATAACTTTTGCCCGCCGCGTTGAGCCAGTGGCCTCCGGCGTTCGACGCTTCGCGCAGGGCCGCCGAGAGCAGGGCTATTTGCTTCTCCTCGGCGTTCTTCTCGATTTGCGTTTTCTCTTTCATATCCCTTATATCTCTTTCGTTGGCAGAATCACTGTATGCCCCGCGTCCGCACGAGGGTCTCCTGCTGCCCGTTGTCGTAGTTCCGCGAGGCGGCCGCGCGGAGCCGGTCGCTTTGGGCGAGCACGGCGTTGGCCAGCGTGTTCAGCGGCAGCGCCCCCGTGCGGTAGGCGTCCGCCACGGCCGGCGACAGCTGTATGGTGCAGGGCACGCGGTCTATCGTGGCCACGAGCGTGCTGCCTTGCAGCACCGGGTTCGCAATGCGCGGGTCGAGCGGTTCGTCCGCGTAGCGTTTGTATCTTACCTCTCTGTCTGTCGTGGCCGTGCTTCTGTTTCCCTCCGTTCGTCTTTTTTCCAGCGCCTCGTGCCCCGCCTTGTTCAGCAGGTTGGCACCGCCCAGGCCGATCAGCAGCATTTTCAGCAGCGGGTTGCGGATGAACATACCCGCTACGATACTCGCTATCGGCAGCAGGTTGTCCCCTAATCGAAGCGATTGCGTCTTGCCTGTGAACGTCCCCAGCAGGATGTCGGGCAGCATGGCGATCACATAGCCGAGATTGCCGGCTACATCGCCCATGCCGTCCAGCCCCAGCGTGCCGAGCACGCCTTCCCATCCGTTCGCGTTGCCCTGCGCCGGTACGGCCTCCTCTCCGTCGCGCTCTTCCCGCGTCTGCTCCCCGGAAAGGGCCGTTCCTTCCCGAAGCGCGTCGTCTTTTTCCTCCTCTTTCCCTTCTTTCTCTCCTGTCCCTTCTTTCCACACTTCCTCTTTCCCTCCGGTTTCCCTGTGCTGCTCTCCGTCCTCCGCGGCTTCGCGTCGGGCTTTGTCCTGCAAGTAGGCTTCCTCCTGCCCGGGGGCGACCACCAGCGGCACGTCCCTGTATCGCTCCGCGCGTTCGCGCTCCTCGGCGCTTCGCATGTCCGGCAAGGGCAGGTACTCCGCGCCCGGCTTCCACCAGCCCGCGAGGTCGTAGCTTACCACCGGTATCCTGTTTCGCAACCGCCCGTTGGCTTCGGCCACGAGCGCGTTTTCCGCCGCCTGTATAGCGGCGGCCTCCCGGCGGAATCCCTCGAATACGTTGTCGTCGCTGCCGAAGACGCCCTTGCTGATACACAGCTCCGCCGAGAGGGGTTCCGGCCCCTCCGGCCAGAGGCGCGAGGCCACGGCCGATACTGCCGCGTCCATACCGACGAAGCGGGCCAGCGCCGTCCACGACCCTGCGCCGCCCAGCATCACGGCGTCGGCCGAGACGCCCAGCACCTTGGCCGCGCCTTTCTCTATCTTGCTCGGACGGTAGGCCGCCTCGCCGCGCCTTTCGATCTCCTCGGCCAGCGGCGAACGGCTCAGGGTCTGCGTCAGCCCCAGCAGGCTCGATTCGGCCGCCTTGCGGATGATGTATTCGGACGACGACCTGGGCATCCGTTCCTCGACCAGCCGGCCGATCATCAGTTGCTCTACGCGGTAGTCCACGAACGCATAGGCCAGGTCGCAGCCCAGCTCCCGCGACAGTTCGTCGTAGCGCTCGCGGCCCACCTCCTGCACGACGGCCTCGCGCCACCGTTCGGCCATGTAGGCGAGGTCCTGCTGCATCGCCTCCGAGCCGGCGATCTCCGCCTTGCACATTTCGATATAGTCCTCGGTGGTCTTCGAGTTCCATTCGCCCGTCGCCTTGAGCACCTGATACGGGTCGGCCAGCGGCTGCATCGACGAGGCCATCAAGCTGAGGATGCCGCCCGGCGAGGTCGAGTATTCCATCATCTCCTCGCCCTGCTTCTCGGTAAGATAGGTCCGCGTTTTCGACATGACGGGTGCGATGTGGCAGCGGAAATAGCTGTCCATCAGGGCCTCTATCTCCGCGAACCGTTCTCTGTGTCTGATGCCGTCCATAGTGTCTCTATATGTTTATCTGTTTGAGCAGTTGCTCTTTCGTCTGTTCGATAGCGTGACGGTACACCTCCATCTGTTTCGGGAAAAACTCGTCGAGCCAGACATCCTTCTCCACCTTGTCGTGGATGAACCGTATGGCCTGCTCCCGTTCGATCTCCACCGAAGTCTCGCCCTCTTCCCGGTTGTTGAACCATGCTTTCGTCCACCAGCGGATACCGGCACGGTCGGGATAGACGGTGACGATCCTCGGTATGTCGAAGCTCTGGATGTCGATCTCCAGCTCCGCCAGCGGGTCGATTACTCCGCCGGGGATCAGGGCTTCGGCACGAAGTTTTTTTTTTTACGTCGCCGCCCATTGCCGGGAGGTACACCTCGTGGCGCAGGGCGAGGTAGTTCAGGAAGTCCGCGATCAGCAGGTTCTGCACCTTGCCCACCAGCGGCAGGGCTTTGCGTCCCAGCCCCAGAGGGTTGTACATGCTCGGCATCCGCTCGTAGAAATACTCCTTCATTGCGCCCGTAGTGAAGATGTGGCGCAGCGACTGCTCCGTATGCGCGGGCACCGTGTACGTCCTCCGCCGCAAGTCCTCCATGTAGCAGGGCAGGAAGCGGAGCATCAGCTCCTCGATCTCCCGCCGGTACTGCTCGTAGTCGGTCGCCGGCGCCGGCTCGCAGAATCCGCCCGCTGCCTCCCCTCCGGCCTCCTGCAAGGCCCGGATATTACCGTAGAGCATCGTCAGGAACTCAATCGGGTTCAGCTCCTCGCCCTTGAAGCGGACGCCGACGTGCAGCCGCTCGCCGCTCAGGGCCACCGTCTGTCCCGCCTTTACGCGCTGCCCGAACTGGGCGTAGACGTTCGACAGGTGGCCGTATGTCACCTCGTACTCCCCGTAGCGGATCGTCTGGCAGATGCCGTGCACGGGGTCGCTGCCCACACCCGACACGATGCCGTCGGCCACGGCCGCCAGCATGCGGTACCGCACGGGAAAGTCGATGCCGTGGTGAAAGAACTGCTCACCCGTTTCCGGGTGCGTCTGCTCGCCGTAGCCCAGCGACAGTTCCACGTCCTCTCCCTGCGGGGCCTCGAACGGCATGCAATAGCCGCTGTCGGAGTGCAGTATCATCTCTTCTTCCGTATATTTCATGGCCTTCCGTCCTCCCTCTGTTTTATCTCTTATCTTCTCATCCCTCCGCTCTGCACTTGTTCCTCTGACGGTACGGCTTGCGACGGCGTGCGCATCGTGCGTTCCGCCTCCGGTGTGCGGAATACCCCCGCGTTGTTGCCGATCAGCATCATGGCGAGGAACGCCCCGGCGATCTTGCCCAGCCAGCCGAAGCGTCCGAAGACGAGCAGGGCCGCCGCGATCAGCCCCGCGATGCTCAGTCCCGACACGTTGCCGCGGCCGAGGTTGCGGAAGAAGCCGCCCAGCATCTCCATAAGGCCGCCGCCGGAGGCTTCCCGCAGGAAGTTCGATACGCCGTTCAGCTTCGAGTCTCCGCCGTCCGCGGCGCCGCTTACTGCGGAGACCGTCTCTCCGGCTTTGTTCCTCAGCTCGCGCACGCCGTCGGGTACGCCTGCGATGGCGTTCGTGGCCGATTCTCCGATTACGGCGTCGCTGACGATCCTCGCCACGCTCTTGTCCGAGGTCAGCTTCTCCCAACCCACGTATCCGACCGCAGCCCCTACGGTGGCGGTCTTCACGGCCTGGCCTGCGCCCCGCAAGGTCTGCGAGGGGTGCAGCATCGCATGGCCCGCGCTCCTGCCGGCGGCCGTTACCGCCTGGTCGCTCTTTTTCGCGGCCGTGACGATGGCCTTTTTACCGGCTTTCAATATCGCATCCCATCCCATATCTTCGTTTTTTAAGGTCTTACGTTCTTTCCGATCTGCCGCCAGCGTCTTCGGGCCGCCTCCGCTATGCCGCGCTTGTCGGCCGCGGGGCGTGCGCCTCCGTCTATCTCGTACCAGATGTCGCACATCGTGGTGTACTTCACGGCCTTGGTCAGCCGCTGCAGCGTCCCGTTCATCCCTTGCAGCTTCGGGCGGACGGAGAAGACGATCTCCATGCGCTCGCGCTCGGTCATCTTGTTTTCCGCCAGACAGACCGCCCGGATGTCGTTCACGATCTCCACGCTGCCGAGCAGCAGCTCCCTGTATATCCGGTTGCGCCGCGCGGAGAGGGCGACCGCCAGCGCGTTCGTGGGGCTTCGGCCCAACTGCCGGGTGAAGTCGTCCATGTTGTCCGTCAGCCGCGACACTTCGTGGTAGAAGCCGTAAATCTGCGCCGCGTAGCAGACGATCGAGCGGAACGAGTCCAGGTAGTTGTTCAACTCCCGTTGCAGATCGGTCGTGGCTTCCACCTCTTCCTTCGTCCACAAGTGCCCCGTGGTCTGCATCAGCATGACCTTCTCCTGGTTCTTCAGCTCCTTTTCCGCCTTGTCGGTATAGAGCAGGATCATCCCGGCAAGCACGGGGTCGTTCTGTGCCCGAACCTTGCCGATACCGATGCACAGCAATAAGATGCCTATCCAAATCGTCCGTTTCATCATTCACCTGATTTTATCGTGCAAGGACGGCAGCCCTGCGCCAACGGGACATGGCCATCCGTGCCGCCTCTCCGTTGTTGCGGTCGAGCATCCCGGCCGTCACGTTGTTCCACACGTCATTGAGGGTATAGTACCGTATGCTCAGGTAGAGCAGGTGCAGCTTCCGGCTGAAAACCGAAAGTTTGTCGTTCAACGCCCACAAGGTCTTGCTGCGTTCCGCACCCGTGAGCATATTCTCTTTGCCGCCCTTGGCCACTGCGTCATTCAGGAGCGTGAAGACCGATACCAGTTCCGTTGCCGTCTCGATATACAGATTGTTCATGCTCATGGAGGCGATGATGCCCTGCGGGTTGTTTCGGATGGCGTTGCCCAATTTCCCTAACGTGAGAAAGATTCTCACGCCGTCGTTGTAGAGATGGGTGCAGGCTTTCAGCGATGAAGCGTAGCCGCTTACCGTCTTGAGATAACTGTTGTACTGCTTCTCCCATTTGTGGATGCGGTTAAACTCGGCGGCGATGCTGTTCTGCAGCATAGCTGTCTTCGTCTGACCATTTATCTGTTTCTCTATTTGGTCATTGATAACCTCGTTGCCCTCGGCCAACGCCATCCATTCCAACGGATTGGACGCCGTGATTTGGGCTTTTGCCCAGTGTGGCATCAGGCAGAGGGCAAAAATGACCAGACTAATGATTCGTGATTTCATATATTCCCTTTTTTCGTTTGTTATACTCGACCCGTTCCCGGATAAGCGTTACCACATCGAAGTTGTGTCTGATGCCTACCAAATCAAGCCGGGGTGTATTCCTGTCCATCGAGAAGATGCGTACCGTCTTTAGGCCGCAAAGCTGCTGCATGAGGCTTTGGTGTTCCACAAAGTCCACGATACGATATTGTTCCATGTAGTCCGTCTTCCGGGACAGCACCCCATGCCTGCTGATAAGCTGCTCGCTACCGATGTGGTAGCGTGTCCGGCGCAGATAGATGAAACGGTACAGCAATGCCAAAGAAAGCAATGCGGCAACCGATACGGCAAGAGCTGTCAGAGGCAGTCCCTCCATGCCACCGTACACCCATGCTGCACAGCACAATACGATTGCGGGCAGCTCGTCGATGACGAACTGTCCGGCGTGCGGTTGCAGCACGATGCTTTGGAAATGTCCTGTGGGTGCATCGGTCATCATCGGCGAAAGTGTGTTTGTTGTTCCTCTTCCGGTGACTGTTCTCTCGCCTGTGTCTCATCGACCGTCTCTTCCTGTTTCTGCCCGGCCAAAAGCTGTTCGTTCCAGTCCTTGTTGGGATAGGTAGGCTGTTCACGGACAAAAGAGGCGTCATTCGCCTTGTCCAGACCGAGGAACTCCCGCAATCCTTCACGGAACTCCTTGTAATTTCCGTTCATGATATCCGTCTGTTCCCGTATGTCGTCCGGATGGCACAGGCCGCTCGAACGCATCGACATGGCTTCTTCCCATGCGGATTCATATTTCCCGTAGCTCGACCGCAAAGCGTCGGGCAGCAGGTCTATGTCTCCTTCATCGAGGTTCTTGCCGTCAGCGACGGAATCCAGATAAGGCTTCCGCTCCGGTGTCTCCTCGATGGTGGAACGGACAGCCCGGTACATCTCCTGTTGCAGGTTCTTGGCAAACTCGATTCCCGCAAGGTCGGTATCGAAACAGATGTGTTGCTTGGCAGGAAGCGAGAGCGTGAGGACACCCCGCATCTGTTCCACCGTCGGGTTACCGCCGGTAGATATGAAGACCGCTTTCCGCAAATCCTTGTCGTTGGCCTGATGAAGCTGGTAATAGGCCATCGCGTCGTATGCACTCTCGAACCAGTAGATATGCTTGGCTTCGGTAAGCGTAGTTTTGGCTGGGCTGGCAATCCATAGCCCTTGGCTCGAATTGCTCCCTTCCGCCTTCCCTTTATAACTGCCGCTGCCATCCATGCGAGGGCGCCCTCGCTCTTCCAGACCGACAACCTGTCCCGTATCTTTCGGAACGGTCAGCGGAAAGGCGAGGTTGGTGTATTTCATGCCGTCCTCACGGTGTTTCGTCGCCAGACAAAAGTTCCGGTGGAAGGCGTATTGCGTGTAAAGGTCGATGCCCCGATGCTTGAAGAACGGATAGAACTTCTTTTGTGTCGCCCGATCCTGCGGATTGAACTGGTGAATGTCGTAATCCGCCATGTCAAACGGCTTCACATCCCGTTTAGGCTGGATAATCCGGGTATCCCGGTCAGCGACGGGATGGTTCAGCAACCGGTTGCAGACAAGGTTTACCAGTCGGTCGGGAGACACACCGGCATGGTATTCCGCGAAAAAATGCGGATGCTCCTTGATAAAGGAAATGATGTTATACGACTTCTGCTGTTGCGGTTTGAAACAACATTTCCCTTGCTGCGTGACAATGAATTTGTCGTTGCGGATGCGCCGCCCCTCGCTGTCCAACCGGACATACGAGGGATAGCGCAGGCCGTCGCGCCGGTTCAGGTGATAGCCCGCGTCGATAAGCACGTCCTGAATGTTCAGCCTGCGCAGAAAATCGTCATAAGTCAGTTCGCCCTCTCTCATGGTTTACCTCCCCATTCTCATATCATTGATTTCACGGTTCATCTCTGCCTCGAAACAACGGATGGCCACATCCCTCGGCGTATCGACACCCGGCTTGAAGTACGGGCGTGGCGGACCGCCGAAACACTCGCCGTAGAACTCCGGGGCATGGCAGTGATGGTGGATGCCGTGTGCGACACCCGCCGCGACTACCGTACCTGCGGTGAGGGCGGCAAAGATTTTCGTGCCGAGACCCCGCTGTGCTTCCGGGCGTGTTTTCATGTCCACTTCGCTGAAAATCTTGGAAAAGAGCTTCATCCGGTGATAGTCATCCACAGCAAGGAACTTGTCGTAGTCCTTTTGGCTGATCTCATGATTGATGATCTTTCCGTCTATGACAGCGGACATCTTGTATTTCCCTTCTGTCTCTGCCGGCTGTACGGCGATTTTGCTCACCTCGACCTCCCGACCATGTTTCTCCTCCCGGTACCAGCCCTTGTTCTCGTTCAGGTACTGGAGGTCACGTCCGTCCACGGCGGCACCGACCGTACCTTGTATGGAGGCTTGCTGGAGCG
>OHOK01000545.1_pt1 | contig 18826 bp, 7 predicted proteins | sample 1569731 | NCBI WGS metagenome assembly OHOK01 (sample SAMEA3879559, study PRJEB24766) | human gut metagenome | biome: human-associated habitat; feature: feces | place: USA | collected 1985/1987
ACAACATTTCCGGGCAGGAAACATTTGAGAGAGAATGCTCTCCTCTGCTTCAGATCCGAGATGCTTATCCGAAAATGATTATTGCCAGAACCAAACATCCAAAATATAGTTATGAAGGAATCGAAATCCATGATATAGCCGATTGGTTGCTACAAGAATAAACAAGGCGAAATATCTCCGTCATTCTCTTTTGAAATGATGGAGATATTTTATGTTGATGGAGATTCAGGGCCAGGAAACTGTGTCAGATTGCAAAAATCCTTTCCGAACTTTTTACATAGCAGTCACGCACTTCGGTGTGTGGCTGCTTATTTGCATCTATGCTATCAAAATCAAACAAAAATGATCTGCATAGCAGTTTGCTATGCAGAGTGTCTCATCCTTTGGGATGATTTACATTTCGAAACAGACTCGTATAATATAATTTAAGACAGATTGCGAAAGGCTTATGGCAATCTCGCTCTGTATCAAAGGGAGGGAAGAAATGACCAAAAATATCATCATAAAGACCTCCGTTCAGAAACGGTTTGACAGCTTCATGGCGCATGGCAGAGTCCTTTTTTTCAGCGCACCCTGCGGCTTTGGAAAGACAGTACTGGCGGACGCACTGCTGCGCGGTCGGAACGTGCTGCGGCAAAGTGCGGCAGACCCAGACTGCGTGATTCCACCGTCAGCGCAGGATTGGGACATTCTGCTGATTGACGATCTTCAGTTCATGCAGGAGGAAGCCGGGCAGCAGGCTCTTTGCGAACTGATCCGCTCAAGTCCGGAGCGCCGTTTCGTGCTGCTCTCGCGCGGTGTGCCGCCCGGCTGCCTGACGGCGTTTCAGTACACGGGGCTGATGACGGTGCTGGAGGCCGATGACCTGCTTTTTGACGCGGGCGATGTGCGGCGGCTGTTTCAGCTTTCGGGAGTAAATGTAACAGATAGCGAGATCGATGGAATTTTGAAAGAATCCGTAGGCTATCCGCTGGGTGTGGCCATCACGGCGCGGTGCATGTCCCCGGATAAGCCGTGGACGCCGGAGCTGGTGGCACGGGTGTACCACGAGGTGTTCCTCTACTTTGAGACCGCCATCTACCGGCGCTTTGACCTGCCGGTGCGGCGCTTCCTGTTGGAGCTGGCCCCCTTTGAAAGTTTTGACCTGGAAATGGCACGGATGGTCAGCGGCGATCCCCGTGCCGGCGAACGGCTGGACTGGATTTTTCGATACACTACTATGCTGCGCTACGACGACTGCCAGCGCTTCCACTTCTGGTCGGGTTTCCGGGCTTTTCTCCTTTGGGAGATGGAACGGGAGTATACCGAGGAAAAGCGCAAAGCGCTCATCGGCCGGGGCGGGCTGTACTATGAGCTGAAGGAAGACTACGCCCACGCCCTAGAATGCTACACCAGCGGCGGTGACCATTCCAAGGTTTCCGAGCTGCTAGTGCGTAATGCAGAACTTCACCCCGGCATGGGGCACTATGCCGAGATGGAAAAATACTACCGCAGCCTGCCGGAGGCGGAAATTCTCGCATCCCCCTCTCTGATGCAGGGCATGAGCATGCTCTGCGCGCTGGTCATGGATTACGAAGGCTCGGAGCGCTGGTATGGCGAACTGCAAAAGTTTGTCGAACACTGCGGCAGGCAGGACGCCGCCGGAAAGCAGGCGCGCGGCCGCCTTGCATGGCTGGACATCTCCCTGCCCCAGCGGGGCGTGAAGGGTCTGACGGAAACCATCCCCGCCGTGTTCCGGCTTCTGACGAACAAAGAGGTGGCGCTGCCGTCCTTCTCCGTCACGAGCGCGCTGCCGAGCATCATGAACGGTGGCAAGGACTTTTCCGAATGGAGCAAAAAGGACGACCTGCTCTACAAAACCCTCCGTCTCCCCGTGGAGGCAGTACTGGGGCGGGACAGTGTGTGTCTTGCCGACTGCGCCATTGCCGAGAGCAAGTTTGAAAAGGGCGAGGACGTCGCCGGCCGGATGCTGTCCCTTCTCCCGCAGATGAACGAGGTCCGCAACCACGGCACGTCGGACATGGAGTTCGCCGTCAGCGGATTGCTGGCCCGCAGCCAGCTGGCAAACGGGCAGCCCACCGACGCGCGGCGCACCATCGAGGTGCTCCATGAATGCTTTGTCGAGCGCGGTTTGACTCGCTTTCTGCCCAATATGGACGCCATGCTCTGCCGTATTGACATGCATACCGGCGACCTTGATGCGGCGGATGTGTGGTATCGGGAAAAAGCCCCTTGCGAACCCACGCACCTGAACGTCATGCGGCGCTACCAGTATCTCACGCAGGCAATGGTGGAAATTATGCAGAACCGCCCGGACGCCGCTTTGCTGACGCTCTCACCCATGGAGCCGTACATTCAAAACTGCGCCCGCATCATCGACGGCATTCACCTGAATGTCCTGACTGCCATCGCCCTGCGCCGCAAGAAGGATGAGCGGTGGCGCGAGCGATTGACGGCGGCACTGGACGCGGCGGCGGAGTACCGATTCATCCGCACCGTCAGCGTATACGGCACGGCGGTGCTGCCGCTGCTGGAAGCGCTGGACTGGGACGGCGACAAAGCATGGCGCAAGCGGCTGATGGCAGCGGTGCGGACGCAGGCGGCGTTCTACCCGCATTTCCTCGAACCCAGCCTTGCCCCCGGCGAGGAGCTGACACCCACGGAGCTGCAAATTCTCCATCTTCTCTGCGCGGACAAGTCCAACGCTGAGATTGCGCAGATCATGGACGTGAAGCTGCCCACGGTGAAGACCCACGTCAGCCACATTCTCGACAAGTTGGACGTGAAGCGCCGGGCGGAAGCCAAGACCGCCGCGAAAAAGCTGCGGCTCATTCCGGATGATCTATAAAAGCTGTGCCTGTGCTTGAACGGGCTGAATATAAACCTTATACATATAATGATCTCTCGGAATCTTGAGTGATCATGCCAGCAAAACTCTAGCATGGCATCATGTGCAGAATCCAAAAGTACTTTAGAAACAGTGTAATCAGGAAGAAAAGATTTCATCCTGAAAAAAAGCGTGCAGGAATCCATGTGAATCATGTTTTGAAGCACAGCAAAAATGAGGAAATACCGGTAAGTCACTTTGCGAATCAACAAGCATGTATAGATTATAGCCATGATAATAACAGTCATGGGAAGAATCCCAGCCGATATCACAATCAGGCTGGGAAAAGTAGAGATTCCGAAAGATTATGGTAAAAGATAGGAGTTTACATGAAAAAGAAAAACACCATGCCAGAGAGGGATTGGCAGCAGACCCATGAAAAAATCAGGCGGAGGGAGCTGCGTAAGTGCATACTTGTGATGGGCTTGACCGTTGCGATGGTTGCCAATACTGTAGACCTGTCCGCACTCTCGGTTTCTGCAAAAACCGATGAAAGTGAGACAGGTAAAACGACTATTGTTTCCTTTGAGGAGCTTTCAAAGGACATCACAGAGCAGACCCTGCCCATCGGTGCGCTTGAGAGCGACATCAAGTTTCCGACCAGCCTGACCGTTACGGTAGAAAAGACCACGCAGGCGGATGAAAAGGAAGCCGACGATGAAGAAGATGCTTCCGAGACGGGAGATACAGAGAAGGACGATGCGCAGAAGGATGACAGTAATGGAGATACTGCGTCCTCTGATGATAAGAAGGATACAGAATCCTCAGATGAAAAGGATGGCGATTCCGGCAATGCGGATGCTTCCGATAAGTCTGGTACTTCTGACAATGGAAATGCAGATACAAAGGATTCGGATACATCAAAGGATTCTGGAAATTCTGACAAATCAAACAACCCAAATGGCTCTAGCAGCTCTGATACAGAGGATACACAGGCACGTGCCGACCTACCCTCTGCTTTTGGTGCGCTTATTGGACAGATGGCGGATGCCCTTCTGCCGCATAAACTCATAGTATACGCGGCAGAGAAGGACGATGCCTCTGACACAGCAGCCACATCCGACGGTGCAGACAATGCAAAGAAAACCGACACAGCATCTACATCCGATAATGCAGACAGTGTAAAGACGACAGGCAGTTCTGACGCAGCAGCTTCCTCTGAGACAGAGACAACGACGGAGAAAATCCGCCTGAAAAACATCAAGTGGGAGCTGAATGTGGAAGAGAGCGACGCAGAAGAATTTGACAGCAGTGAAGCGTCAAACGGCTTCTGCTATGCCTATACGCCGGTACTGCCGGATGAGGATGGAGACGGCAACCAGCTCGTATTGGGTAAAGACGTGGAGCTTCCGACCATCTATGTGCTCGTAGGCGAATATAGGATTGCACTGCTGGCTGCTGGAACGATTGAGGTAACAGAAACGGATGCTAATGGAACGAAGAAAGCCCCCTATACCGCTCAGGACCTTGCAACATGGATTGGCGGGCATGGAAGCGCAAGCCTGGAAAAAGTTTCCATTAAACTGTTGAATGATGATGCCTCCATAACAAGTGCGCTTACCATTGGTACCGGTTTGGCAAAAGAGATAGAGCTGGATTTGAATGGCCATACATTGACACTACAGGGGGACAATGCGCGTTTATATTTTAAAAGAGCAAATATAACAATTACCTCGTCCGGCTCGAATGAGGGAACAATTACAGGCAGCTATCAATATGGGAAAGATAGATTCAAAGGAGATGGACTGATAACTGTAGAGAGGAATGTGCTGACAATTGAGCATGTCACAATCAAAAATGCTGGAAAGGGTTCCGCAGTTGCGATGTGGAGTGGTGCGACCTGTACCATTGACAAAGCAAATATTAGTGGAAGTAATGGTAGTCAGGAAGGCGTCATTACTATTTGTGACAGTAACGCCTGTACAATTACCCATACGGAGGTGACCGGAAATGTTGCGTCTGGCTATGGCGCTATTATGTTTATGGACAGCTGCTCCGACTGTACCATTGGTGATGGCGCAGTTATTAAAAATGAGAACAGTGGGGGTTACTGCGTCAAAGTCAATGGTAATTATAACGTTAAAATTACAGTTGAGAAAGACGCTACTTTAACGGCGAATACTGGCAGCGGTACTATAATGAATACCAGCTATGGTAAGGTAGCCGTAGTCATCGAGGGTGGAACCTTTAATGGACGTCTTATACTGCCTGACAACAGCCAGATTACAGGAGGAACCTTTGTCCCTGCTTCAGGCTGTGCGATTGAAGCTAATGGTTCTAACAAAACCCTGCAGGACCTTCTGAAGGTCGGCTATACCTTACAGTATGAGGATGGTACCTATGCGAACTTAACAGCTAAGTATACAGACAAAAAGAAAAAGGTAACGGCTGTTAAAAGTTCGCTCTATTTCACAACGCATCCAACGATTGCCAGCGGAGCGGAAACTGTGATGGAAAACTATACCGCTGCGGAGGCGCCTGAGCTAACCGTAGAAGCAGTATCTGGCAGTGCTGGCAGTGACAGTATCTCCTATCAGTGGTATGCCGATGAAACAATAAATGGAACAACAAAAAACAAAGTAGAACAAACGGGGCAGGGTGCAACATCTGCGACCTACAAGATTCCTACAGGACTTTTGGCAGGCACCTATCAATACTACTGTGTAGCGACCTGCGGTGAATATACGGCGACCTCCCAAAAGGCTGCTTTTACGGTAGAAGAAGGTGTTGCGGAAGTTACGGTAGGTGGGAATACAACACGTTATGCAACACTTACGAAAGCATTCGATGCAGTTAAAGCTACAGTAAATGCTGCTGATGCGGATGCAGACCTTGAAATTACGTTGAAAATCCTGAAAAATATTTCTGAGACAGGAAGCGAGTGGAAAATAGATGGGGGTACAAAAAATGTCAATTTTTGTATGGACCTCAATGGCTGTACCGTTACAGGAAAGGGTCTTTATATCATTGGCGAAGGTGTGAAGGCAGTCTTTAAAGACGCAGGCACGGGACAGAATGGAACACTGAACGCCCCAGTTTCTATTCGGAACAAAGCAAAGCTTACGGTAGAGAATGGTAATTATACGAAGAACTTGAGATTTTCCAGCGGTGCGACTGGAGAATTAAAAGGCGGTTATTACAGCCAAAGTATTTATATTGGAAATGCTAATAGCGACAATACAGGCATTTCCTGTACAATTACCGGAGGTGAGTATAAGGGAAGTGAGGTTTGCGTATACGGCGGTGCGGCTCTTAGCGTATCCGGAGCTGATACAAAGATAGATACTTTGCAGATAGACCACAGTAAGAAGCTGCGTGCAGAAGTAACGCTTTCGGGTGGTGAGTATAAGATAATTACTCTGGTTGCTTTTCCTGGAAGCAATGACGATTTGCTTGATGAAGAACTGCGCTATGCTATCGCGGATACGCTGGCAGAAGGCTATGCTTTTTATTCAGCCGGTATTAAGACCGATATAAGCAGAACGGAAAAAACGCTGAACAATGTAAAGGTACTTCCCGCTGATACACCGGAGGATGTATCTTTGGCTGTTGTAAAGTTTCAGATAGAGAAAAATGACGGTAAGACAAAAACAAAGTACTTTCTGACATGGGATGCTGCTATGAGTTGTCTGGAAGCTACGGAATCGAATTTGAACAATCTGAAGGAATATACGACGTGGAAGAAGCTGGAAATTCTGCTGCTGAAGGATGCAGAAGCTACTAGGGGTTATGCGTTGGCTAATATAGCGTATCTCCCAGCTGAGATAACGCTGCGTTCAGAGGGTAATGAGCCACATACCTTGACGGGTAGGGTAAACCACCTGTTTAAGACAGGGGAGCAGGATGTTACCATAGAAAATATAAACGTGGTTGGAAACATAAACTTTCTTGGTAATACGAAAGGTACACAGGCGCAGGATGCCGCTGTACTGCGGCTGGGCGAGGGTGTAGCTGGACTAAAGAATGTAAAGGTTTCTTCTGGCAAGGCCGAGATAGTTATAGAGAAGGGAGCAAAAATACCTGATACGTTTGCAGGAGATGAAAGTAATCTGAATGCCAGCATCTACTGCAATCATGACTCTGCTGGCGATATTGCCAGCAGAATAGAGCAAGGAGCCAGCGCATTTAAGGTATGGTTTCCGATAGAGCTTGGTGGTATCACTCTGCCCACAGATGGAGAAAATGTCACAAATATCACGCAGAGGGACGGTGCAACCTACGGACTGTACAGCAATGGAGGTACGACGGACCAGAAAATTAAGGTCACGGGTGAGGTCTGCTCTTATGAGCCTTATGGCGGCAATGCAGTAACGATAAAAACGACAGACCTTTCCTTCACGATGCCGTCTTCTAAGGTAACCCTTAAGGCACATACGAAGGATGACTATGGCTATTGCGATAGCTGCCAAAAGACGGACCTTGCGGAAGCCTATAAAAATGGACACCTTCATATCGAAGGTCTGGTAGGCCGTACCTACGACAGCTATCCGCAGGTGATGACAGGAGTTACACTGGATACTGCGAATGGCAATAAGTCGCTGACTGGGCCCTCATATAAATCAGGCAGAGAATTGGCACAGGATTCCACAGACCCTGCAAATGCAGACATTTCCAAAGCAAATTATTATGTGGTCTATGCCAATAATATAGACTGCTACAGGAATGAAGAAGGTGGAAGCGATTTCAAGGCTGATGAAGCACCGAAAGTTACGATCACCGGACAGGGCAGCTATTACGGCACGATTGAGCACTATTTCACGATTGGATATGGTGAAGTTGTGGGAGAAGGCTTTAGTGGCTATCAGGGAACCTATGATGGGAAAGCCCATGGAGCTGTTCAGTATGGAACCGTCAGACTTAAGGCAGACGCTGTTGATAGCCAGACAATGATTCCGGTTGCTGATGGGCTGATCGTACCCTGTACTGGAAAAACAATGGAAACGGATGGATTTGCCAGCAATTTTACCTATTATTTTGTACTTATGTATTATGAAAATGGAGTTTCTCAAGGTTATAAACAAATAAATGATCCGGTTACAGAGAATCATATGATAACCAATGCCGGAAACTATACAATTTATGTTTCTATACATGAAGCTAGAAAAAATATGTGTGCTTCTCTCCCTATTGACGTGAAAGCGACCATTGAGCCGAGAAGTTTAACAGATTCCGTGATCCATCTGGATGATATAGGTATCACGGTATATTACACCGGTATGCCGATCATTCCTGAAAACTGGGATAGAGGAATCACAGATTCAAACCGGAAAAATGAGCCGGGAAATGACCAGGGAGTTCTGGACAAAGACAAAGATTTCACCGTAAGTGCTGAGAATAATACGGAGGTGACAAACGGTAAAAGAGATGGAAAGATTACCTTTACCGGAATTGGCAATTATAAGGGTGAGCTCGTCAGATACTTTGACATTGCCCATGCGTTTACTCTGGCACAGACCACGGTATCCAAGAATTGTTGGTACAATGAGGATTCCAACTGGTGGAAAAACGGCATACCTGCTACGTTTACGGAAAATGATGTAACATCAGACAATCCAGTATCTGACTGGAAAAATATAGTATATCGGACCGCGAAAGGAAAATATGCCATTGTAAGCGATGAAGTTGTGTTTTATGCAAGCCTGGAAGATGCGGTTGCAGGCAAAAATCCGGGTTATACCTTTAAGGAAGAAGGCACGCATACCGTAACTTTATATGGAAAAGACCCATGGAATCAATCTATTGTTCCTGTAGAGATTACGATAAACATTGATACCACCGCACCGACCTGGGCAGATGCAGATGGCAAGGAAGATGGTTATGGCATCCAGATCAAAGATAACTGGTGGAGAACACTTTTAAATAAGATCAGCTTCGGACACCTCTACAATGATACAACACTGGATATTAAGATTCATGCAAACGATGCAAAAGAGGGCGTGAATAAGGTAAGTGGGGTATCTAAGTATTACTATTATATTGACCAGATCACAGACACTGCTTCGGCAACGGGAAAGACCAAAGCAGAACTGGACACTCTGGCAGCCGATGGTAAATTTACGCAGGTAGATGCAGGAAACTGGCTGTCGGACAGTGCAATCATTCATGGCGCATTAGGCGAGGATGGTAGCTATGTAGTCTATGCTTATGCGATGGATAACGCAGGAAATCAGAGCGATTATATCTGTACCGAAGGACTGGTACAGGATGCGAGCGCTCCTGTCGTGACAGTAACTGAGCCGAAGAAAGAAGACGGTACCCTGAAGGATACAGAGGCGATACTCAAGGTTAATTTAAGCGAGGATGCAACGCTGATGTGGTTCTTTGTATCCGAAGGAGTATTTGACGGGGTTACTGACTACACCTACGACGACTGCAAAAGAGATATTGAAAATTATATGAAAGGTGAGCCAAAGTACCCACAGTTCGCTGTCGAAAACGATGGAAAATGGGCACCCCGCAATGGGTGGAATTTTAAACCGGACGAAAATCTTTATTGTGGACAATGGGAAGTTCGTAAGGAGGGACTTAAGGAGAGTAATGCTAACCAAAACTTTGTTGCGAGTTGGACACCTAAAATCTTCAAAACGACAGGAACAAAAGGTGATAATAAAATTGAAATAGGTAATTTTGGAAAGCCGGACGTTTATTTTCCATTGTATCCAAGTAAGAAAACTGCAGTCTGGATAGCAGCCATTGACAAGGCAGGCAATATAACGGCATTAACGGAGCCTGCTATTGAATTTACCACTGCAAAGCCGACTCCGTATGTAAAGACTGCACCGGTTCTTTCCGGTACTTATGGTAATACGGTATCTGCCATGTTTGAAAAGGCAGATATGACAAAGGCAGTTGTGACAGCAGGACGAAACAGTGACACGAAGGTTGAGGGTACATGGACTCTGGCAGCTGAGGATGCAGATAAGCTTCCAACAGTCGGCACAAGTGAGAAATACTCGCTTGTCTTTACACCGACAGGAAGTGATGCAGATACTTATGATTCTGTGACCTGTGAAGTGACACCGGAAGTTTCCAAGAAGCAGATTACCGTAGTGATTGCTGATAAAGAAAAATTCTATGGAGAGACAAACCCTGCACTTACATGGAGTCTTGCCTCAGGTGATGCCTACTTAGACAATGTTTTGGTAGCAGGTGATACCGAAGAAGCACTTGGTGTCAGCTTATCAACTACTGCGAAAGACAATTCAGATGTTGGAACCTATGCAATTACAGGCTCATCAGATAGTGCCAATTATGAAGTATCCTTTATTGGAAACGGTTCAGATGGCAAGAGTGGTATTCTTACAGTAAAACAGGCAGCTAATAGCTTTACTACAGAACTTAGCTGTTCTGATTATACTTATGCGAAGGATGAGACACCAGAACCAAATGCAACAGCAAAATTCGGTACAGTAACTTATAAGTATGCAAAAGCCGATTCAGATGGTAATGCACCTGCAGCCGATTCCGCATATACAGATGCCATACCTGTAAATGCAGGAACCTATGCGGTAAAGGCTTATGTTGCAGAAACAGATAACTATGCAGGACTTACAAGTAATCCGGCCGTATTTACGATAGCAAAGGCAGCGAAAGCTCCAAACATGCCGGAAAATGCAATGGCTCCGGCGCACAGCACAAAGAAGGTTGGCGATATTACGCTTCCGGATGGCTGGAGCTGGCAGGAAGCAGATAGGGACACGGCGCTTGCAGATGGTGTGGCAGTGACAGCGAATGCATTTTATACAGGAACTGACAAGGGCAACTACGAGACAGAAAGTGTAAGCATTACGATTACAAGAAGCGAATGTGATCACACACATACTGAAATACGGAATCAGCGGGAAGCAACCTGCAAAGAGAAGGGCTATACCGGAGATACTTACTGTAAGGATTGTGGTGAAAAACTTGCCTCCGGTACAACAATCGAGAAAAAACCGCACAAGGTCGGAACACCGGCTACCTGTGTATCAAAAGCAGTATGCAGTGTTTGTAGTGAAACCTTTGGTGAAGTGGATGCCACGAACCATGTGCATACAACCGTGAAGAACCGAAAGGAAGCAACCTGTACGCAGACCGGATACGCAGGAGATACCTATTGTACGGACTGTGATAAACTTCTGAGTACCGGAAAAGAGCTGGCAGCATTGGGACATGATTATAAAGCAACCGTAACAAAGCAGCCAACGACAACCGAGGAAGGAGTCAGGACCTACACCTGCACCAGATGCAACAGCAGCTACACAGAGAGTATTGCGAAGCTGCCGGAGGAAAAGCACACTCACAACTATACGGGAAGCATTACGAAAGAGGCAACCTGTACAGAAGCAGGGGTAAGGACGTATACCTGTTCTTGTGGAGACAGCTACACGGAGAATATGCCGGCAACAGGACACAGCTATGTATCAAAAGTGACGAAGGCTGCAACGACAACAGAGGAAGGCATCATGACCTACACCTGCTCCAAGTGCGGACACAGTTACACACAGCCGATCACTAAGATTAAGTCCGATGACAGCAGCAAGGATAATGGCAGCCAAAACCAGAAACCGCAGTCTGGCACACACAATGGTAATCAGAATCAGAAGCCACAGCCTGATACGGATAATGGTAAGGACAATGGTACTTCAATTAAGCCATACATCAAGGATGACAGCGGCAAGGAAGGCTGGGATGTGATCAAGCCACAGCTTGAAGAAGCTAAGGCAGGCGATACGGTAACGGTTGCAATGAACGGAACAACTGTAGTACCGAAAGATGTAATTGACAGTATCAAGGGCAAAGATACAACACTTGTTCTGGATATGGGAAATGGTCTTTCCTGGAAGATTTATGGAAAGGATATTACTGATGCAGCTGGAGATATTGATTTTGATGTGACAGTCGGAGCCGACGCCGGAAAATCCATTCCTGTGGATGTGATCAATAACGTGACCGGGGAACATTCTTCCTTGAATCTGACTCTTGCTTATGACGGAGAGTTTGGATTTACAGCCACACTGACCGTCAACATGGAATCAAAGAATGCAGGACTGTATGCGAACCTGTTCTACTACAATGAACAGACCGGAGAACTGGAATTTATCAGCGCCGGACAGATTGATCCGGATGGAAATGTGGAACTTGTATTTACCCATGCATCAGATTACACGATTGTTGTTGATGCCAAGATTATGAGTGATAACGGTCAGGCAGACAACAAATCTGATGAAACCATTCCTGCGTCTAAGACAGATGACAGCACTTCAAAATATACATGGAATAATACGATAATCATTATTATAGGTATCTGTATTATGCTGATTGTTATTGGAGCCGTATTCTATGTAAGAAAAAAGAGTGGTTCAGAAGAAGAATAATGATGATTTCATAGGAGTTGCACGATTTAATAGAAAGAGCAAAATCAACAAAAAACAGCTAAAAGTATGTATTTAATATTTGGTGCTCACTTTTTAACATGATATCTATAAAAAGATCCGATGTAAAACAAAAAACTGGTTTACATCGGATCTTTTTAGTATATAATGATTATTGAAAGGCGGTGGAAGTATGCTCATAAGATATATGTTTGACAATTTTTGTTCGTTCAAGGAAGAGTGTGAGTTTTCATTAGAAGCACCAGGCGGGAAAGTAAAGAAGCGCTTTCCGGATAACTATATTACAACAGAAACAGGATACGACTTGCTGAAAACGGCAGTTATCGTAGGTGAGAACGCAGGTGGTAAGTCCAACTTTATAAATGGATTAAAATATCTGAAATCATTGTTTGATACAAACATGAAAGTGCAGTCTGTTAATTCATATATTAACGCAGATACTTTGATGGAGTGTAATAATCCCAAACAGAAATTTAATGTAGTATTCTTAGCGGGGAATCATTATATTTATGAGTATGAAACTATTGTTGATACAAAAGGAATCTATAGCGAAAAACTTATCAGAAGCAGCCAGCGGAAATCAGCTGAGCATGTAGTGTTTGATATTTTACGGGATCAGGAGAACATATATACATTACGAAGAGGAACAGCCAGGGAAGTGACAGCTGCTCTTAAGAATAGCAATAATAGTAACGGATTATTTGTAGTTAAACTGGCTCTTCTCGGAAATAAGGATGCGTCAGCAACTGTTGAATGGATGTTAAATGTCCTATATCCGGGTAATATCCCCTCTGACAATATAGACAGCATTGTCAGGCAGGAACGGGATCTTGAAATTATGAAAGATCTAAGATATGTAGAAATTTTTAAGATGGTAGATTACAGCATTTGCGGAATTGAAGTGGATGATGAGAAGCCTTATTCTAAAACTCTGGTAATTCGTAAGAATGCACAGGGAAAGCAGTTTAAGAGAGAATTATCACAGGATTCAACCGGTGTCAGAGAATTTTTTGCATGGGCTGTACAGATATTTCGCGTGGTATATGAAAATAAAGTGGTATTTGCAGATGAGATGGACCGGGTTCTTAATCCAATCTTGTCAGACCGTGTTATTGCGTATATTAACGGTATGGAGCACAGAGGGCAGTTTGTATTTTCTACACATAATGTATTACACCTAAATTTGAAGACATACATGAAAGAACAGATTTATTTTATTACAAAAAGTAAAGATGAACTGACATCAGAATTGTATTCTTTGGCGGATTTTCCGGAAGTGAGGTATGAAAACACTAAGATATATGAGTTTTATATGAAGGGAATATTGGGAGGTACGGCATTTGAGTAGAAAAACAAGAGTCCTCCAGAAGAGGTTTGCAGTATTCTGTGAGGGAGATACAGAATATAATTATATAGACAAGATGAGAAAGAATCAGGGCGTATCTGTATTATGCTGATTGTTATTGGAGCCATATTCTATGTAAGGAAAAAGAGTGGTTCAGAAGAATAAGTATCTGACATAGTAATTGAATAAAAGTGTGAAGGTGGGAGCGTAAGCGCCCACCTTTTACAGTTGAAGAAGAAAAAATCTATTACAGCTCCGTTGCCCCAACAGAACAGGCAGAAACGGTGACCTTTTTATCGTTTTGTGACTTGTGCAGCATAATAAAAAGGAATTATAATCAAGAAGGAAAAAACGCTTTTTTCGAGCTATAGAAAGGAAAAAATTATGGAATATTCAGCAATTCTTCATGATATGGATAAAAGATTCTGCTATGCAATCGATAAGGATTTATTCGTGATACGTGTGCAGGTAAAAAAAGATGATATAAAAGAGATCATGCTTCATTATGAGGATAAGTACATACCACTGGAATGGAGGGATACGCGAAAGACGATTCCGATGAAGAAGGTTGCTACATCACAGTTTCATGACTATTATGAGGCACAGCTTCAGATGCACTTGATATGTCTCCGCTATTATTTTGAATTTACGGATATGCAGGGAGAAAAGGTATATTACGGCAACTATGAGTTTAGCAGGGAATGTATTACAAACAGGGACAGAATGTTCGACTGTCCGCAAAACCTTCGTGAGGAAGAAATGTTTGAGGTGCCGGAGTGGGCAGCAAATAAGGTCGTGTACCAGATTTTTCCATCTCGTTTTGCAGCGTCACAGCCAATAGACAAGGAACTGTGGTATAAAGCACCCATTACATCTAAGGATAATCTGCATGGCGATCTCAGAGGAATTATGGATCATTTGGATCATATTCAGAAGCTGGGAATAGATGTTGTGTATTTAACACCTATTTTTAAATCGGATTCCAGCCATAAATATGATACCACTGATTATTATCAGATAGATCCTTCCTTCGGAACAACAGAGGATCTTAAGAAACTGGTGCAAAAAGCGCATGCGTATGGAATGAAAATTGTGATGGATGCAGTATTCAACCATACAGGAAGAGATTTTTTTGCATTTAAAGATATCATAGAAAAAGAAGAAAAATCCAGATATCTGGACTGGTATTTTATCGAGAGATTTCCGCTGAAGGGTGAAAAGGGAGAAGCTCCTAACTTCAAATGTTTTGGTTATTATGATGGAATGCCAAAGTTAAATCTGAAAAATCCGGAGGTGGAAAAATTCGTTACAGATGTTGCATGTTATTGGATTAAGGAATGCGATATCGATGGATGGAGAATGGATGTAGGTGACGAAATCAGTCATTTCTTCTGGAAGCGCTTTAGAAAGGCTGTTAAGGCAGTAAAAAAGGAGCTGCTGATCATTGGGGAAATCTGGCATTATGCAGGAGATTTTCTTGAGGGAGATGAATGGGATACGGTCATGAATTATCCGTTTTACCTGAATCTCATAGATCTGCTTGCAGATGAAAAAATCAATGTCAGCCAGTTTATACAGAATCTTGGATATTTGAAGGGACGCTTAAACAAAAAATGCTATCCTCTAATGTGGAATCTGATCGACAGCCATGATACAGCAAGATTTTTACATCTATGTAATGATAATAAGAAAAAGCAGCATTTGGCAGCAGCTTTTCAATTGTTATTACCGGGAATGCCTATGATTTATTACGGAGATGAATTTGCGATGCCCGGAGCAAATGATCCGGATTGCAGACGTGGGATGTACTGGGATGAAGAATACCAGGATAAAGAGATGTTTGAATGGTATAAGCAGCTGCTGAAGGTGCGAAAAAACCATGCATGTATCGTAGAGGGTGAACCGGTGGAAATAGCTGCAAGGGACGAGGAAGAGACGATCGTCCTGACCAGAAAAAATGGAGAAGAGACACTCGCTTTGATCTTCAACTGCAGCAGCAGCGCAAGAATGTTTAATGAGTATGCGCAAAAATATGATTTACTTAGAGAGAATCCCTTTGATGGAAAAATAGAGGGACTTGATGCCGCTGTAATAGTACTCTAAGAATAATAAGATGAGAAGAGTATAGAAACAAATTAAAATATATCGTTGGAGAAAATGTTATTATGAAGAAAAAAATAAATTATGCAGAAATAATGAAGGAGACAGGGATCCTGACTGTGGCGGTGGCCATCATCGCGGCAGCAGTCTACTTTTTCCTGGTGCCAAGTCACGCGTCGGTCAGCAGTATTTCCGGTCTCGGCATCGTGCTGTCTAATTTTATACCACTTCCGCTATCGGTCATTACGATGATCCTGAATGTGGTGCTTCTGCTCATTGGCTTTGCCACCTGTGGGAAAGAGTTCGGGGTAAAGACGGTGTACACCAGTGTGATGCTGCCGATATTTTTGGGACTTTTCGAGATTCTGTTTCCGAATTTCGGATCCCTGACAGACAGTCAGGAGCTGGACGTGCTCTGCTATATTCTGGTGGTCAGCGTGGGACTCAGCATTCTGTTCAACCGGAATGCATCTTCCGGAGGACTGGATATTGTGGCGAAGATCATGAATAAATATCTCCATATGGAATTGGGTAAGGCTATGTCTCTCTCCGGTATGTGTGTGGCACTGTCCGCGGCACTGGTATATGATAAGAAAACGGTGGTGCTGAGTATCCTGGGTACCTATTTCAACGGAATCATTCTGGATCATTTTATTTTTGACAATAATATCAAGCGGCGTGTCTGCATTATTACGAAGAAAGAGGAAGAACTGCGCCAGTTTATTACAAGAGATCTGCACAGCGGTGCCACGATCTATGAAGCCATCGGTGCCTATCATTTTGAAAAACACAACGAGATCATCACCATTGTGGACAAAAGTGAGTACCAGAAATTAATGAAATTCATCAATGAACTGGACCCCAAGGCGTTTATTACCGTATATAATGTATCGAGTATGAAGTATCAGCCGAAGACCGGGGCCTTTTGACCCTGACTTTGATGCCTACGGATTGTTCCGTGCTACGTACTCTCACAATCCGCCCCTCTATTCGCATATCGTGGGATTATCCTCCCACTTTTATGCCCATATCGGGGCGGGTCCTAAGGTCTTTCACCCACTTATGAGCAAGCTCATGTGGGCTTAGACCTTTTGACCCTGGCATCTTTATAATAATATTATGGAGAATGCGAAATGAAAAAGGTGCGGAATATCGTAGTGATCGTGTTATCTGTCATATGTGTTGGAATTCTGGTTTTTTTGTTGTGGAATTTAAGAAGTACAGAGGAGTCTGCACAGGAAATAATACCGGAAGTTCAGCCGGAGCCTATGTCGGAACAGAGTGTATCGGATTCTGATGTGAGCGGCAACGGTGCGGAGAACAGTGCAGATCCTACGGAATTGCCGGAGACAGAAGAAAGCGAACCGGTGAAAACGGAAGATCCTGTAGAGCAGAGGGCAGAAGAACTCCTGGCAGGAATGACCTTAGAGGAAAAAGTCGGACAGATGTTCATCGCCCGGTGCCCGGAGACGGATGCAGCATCCAAAGTGACGCAGTATCATCTCGGCGGATATATCTTATTTGCCCGGGATTTTACCGGGAAAACAAAAGAGGAAGTAACAGCAGCCATTCAAAGCTATCAGAATGCTGCAAAAGTGCCTCTGCTGATCGGTGTGGATGAGGAAGGCGGCACGGTAAACCGTGTCAGCAAAAATGCGAACTTGCGGGAAACGCCTTTTGCCTCTCCTCAGGAACTGTATGCGCAGGGCGGATGGGATCTTATTCGGAGCGACACACAGGAAAAATGTCAATTACTGCAGAGCCTGGGAATTAATCTGAATTTTGCTCCGGTATGCGATGTATCACAGGATCCGCAGGATTTTATTTATGCCCGCAGTTTCGGGCAGGATGCGGAACAGACGACGGAGTATGTGAGGACCGTCGTGCAGACCATGTCGCAGGAACAGATGGGAAGTGTATTAAAGCATTTCCCGGGATATGGCAATAACTCGGACACGCACACAGGGATCGCTTATGATGAACGTCCCATAGAGAGGTTTGTAAATTCTGATTTTCTGCCGTTTCAGGCAGGCATCGACGCAGGGGCGGATATGGTGCTGGTAGCCCACAATGTTGTCTCCTGCATGGATGATCAGGTACCGGCATCTATTTCTCTACCGGTACATAATATTTTGCGTAATGAATTAGGATTTGACGGCGTGATCATTACCGATGATCTGGTCATGGAAGGAGTAAGGCAGTTCGCCGGGGATGCGGAGATTGCCGTGCGGGCGGTACAGGCGGGAAATGATATGCTGTGCTGCACCGATTTTGAAGTACAGGTACCCGCAGTCATTAAGGCGGTCGAAACCGGTGAGATTACCGAGGAATGCCTCAACGAATCGGTTCTGCGTATTTTGAAAATGAAAATAAAGCTGGGCATCATTGCGGATTATCAGAATTTTTCCCAATAAATTCTGTATAAATATTGTGGATATTCAGCAGTTCACAGATAGCAAGAAGCTTGTTAGGAATAAAAAGTAATTATGTAAAGAGAATTGATCTCGTTCTCTAATTGGTGAACTGATTCCATAATAGTATTGAAGCTTGGAATATCGCCATATAACATATCTTTCATAGCTTCATAATCATTGATGAGGGCTGGAAAGCGGTATTTCGGTGGAATCAGCTTTAAGGTGCCGGGAATTGCTTCCGGATATTTAGCCCATGCTCTTGGATAAAATTTCATTTTGAAATCAACAACTGTTTTCAGAAGATCTATGTGAGAGAAAGCAACATCTTTTACTGGGGTCTGGGCCATTCTATAAAGAGCATAGTAATGTCTGGAATATCGTTGTGGCATATCCAGATGTTCCGGTCTGTTGGCTTCGTGATGAAGAATTGTTGCCTTTTCCCAAAAGGTACGCTCTGGTGAAACGGTAAGAATTTCAGTATTTTTCTGCTCAAAGATTTTTGGGTAGTATACAGCTGTATACGGTTCAATGCTTGCAATTTTAGCAGGTGTCCAGGCTGCTAATGCACCGATTTCCAGACGGATTACCTGTAGGGTAGAAGGATTTGTGAACAGATTTGGATAAGCGAAAATAACAGTCTGTTTGTCATTCTGTATTACCTCCGCATATTTGTCGTATTGTATCATAAACCCAGTCGGTGGATTCC
>OHOK01000551.1_pt1 | contig 18735 bp, 15 predicted proteins | sample 1569731 | NCBI WGS metagenome assembly OHOK01 (sample SAMEA3879559, study PRJEB24766) | human gut metagenome | biome: human-associated habitat; feature: feces | place: USA | collected 1985/1987
AGAGTCTGACAAGGAACAGGGCGGAAACTCTGTTGACCTCAGCGAATACAAGAAGCAGACAGAGGTTACACTTAACGGTGAAGGTCTGGCTACATCTGACGGCGGTAAGGTAAGAATCAACATCAAGCACCCATGGTGTGACGATGCACACAAGGCTGCTTTCAACCTTGTTGATGATTGGAGCGTATTTGCAGGTGCTGACGCTATTGCTGTTACAGTTGATATCTCAAATGTAACTGACGCTTTCACAGCTTATCCATGCTTCACAAATGGTATTGAGAACGGTATTGGTTATTGGGAAGCTTCTGATAACAACCCTGCTGTTACAGTAAACGCTGACGGCACATACACATTTATCGTTAAGTTCCCTTCAGCTCTTGAAATGGACGCAAATAATATGTTCTTTGACATTGCTACAGACCTCGCTGGTACAGACGGCGAAGATCCTGCTGTTAAGATGGCTGTTAAGAAAGTTGTAGTTCTTAACAAGAGTGAGGCTGAGCCAACAGATCCTTCTGAGTCAACAGCTGATCCTACAGATTCAACAGATTCTGACGATTCAAATGATGTTCGCACAGATTCTGTAGATTCTAAGACTAACTCTGCTGCTACATCTTCTAAGGCTGCTAACAACGCATCTAACACAAACCCAAGCACAGGCGCTGCTGCTCTTGCTGCTGTAGGTGTTGCACTTGCTGGTGCTGCTGTAGTTGCTACTAAGAAGAGAAAGTAATCTGTAATTCAGATAATTCTTACTTAGAATAATTAAAGACCTGTCTTTCGGGACGGGTCTTTTTTTGTTGCTTTTTTATCGAGGTAGTGGTATAATTGATCTATAAACTGCGGAGGTGTTTTTATGCGTATAGTTTTTGATGATATTAAAGAGAGCCTTGCACCGAATTTCAAGGGCGGCGAGAAAAGCTTTGCAAGCAGGGCCTATTCTGACGGAAAGAACAAGATGATGAAAGGCAGGCTCGTGCCGGGGGCGTCTATCGGTCTGCACAGACATGAGGGCAACTGCGAGATGATATATGTTCTTGAGGGCAGTGGCAAAATGCTTTATGACGGCGGTGAGGAAAGACTGTCGGCAGGAGATTTCCATTACTGCCCCGACGGTCATGAGCATAGCTTTATCAATGACGGCGACAGCGACCTTGTGTTTATTGCAGTTGTGCCAGCTCAGTAGATTTTTGCAGCTTTGTATCTGTGAAATAGTGGGTCAAAATGGCTTTGTAGTCTGAGCCTTTTTCTGCCATGGCATTTGCGCCATACTGGCTCATTCCTACGAGGTGTCCGAAGCCGTGAGAGGTGAAAGTGAATTTTGTGTTGGCAAAGGTGAACTCGAAACATGGCGAGGAGATATCAAGGATATCGCAGAATGTGTTGGGCTGTATATCATAGCCACAGACGGTCAGGTTCGTTACATAGCCTATGCCGTCTGTTTTTGTTTTGAGCCAACTGTCAGCATTGGCGAGGGGAGTGAAATTAATATCGGGGAAGCGGTCAAGAAGCTTGTCTTGAAATTCCTTGGCGGTGAGTGTCTGGGTACATTCTGTGGTGTCAAGGTCTTTGTCAGCGGAGCTGTCTACTGACAGAAGATATGGGATATCCTCTCCCCATGCGTTTTTGGCGGATTGGGTATGACCGTTTGAAGCAGCGTGAAAGGCGACGATTATCGGTTCGCCTTTATAGGTGAGGATATCGTCCTTGACGGCATTGACGGCAGATCTAACTTTTTTGTAGGCTTTTTCATAGTCGCTGCCGTAATATTCTTTGGCGGCTTTCAGGGTAAAAAAGCTTTGGTAGAGGGTGCTGTCATCGCTGATGAGTGCGCCTTTTAAGGCGGGAGTAGGCGACTGGGCTTCGGAGAGCTGTCGGTGGCATATGTAGGTATGGGCGAGGACGGCTTGCGCTTTCAGGGCTTCTTCGTCAAAGTCCGCAGGCATTTGTGCAAGCACTGAGCCTATCATATATTCTTCAAGGGTGAAGTTTTCGGTCTTGCCGCTTTCGGTGAAATATACGGCTATTTTTTCTTTTTCTGAAAATGCAGGTTTCAATGCGGACTCGTTTGGGCGAAGAAATACTATGGTCGGTATTATTGTAAGGATAACAGCAAATACTGCCATTATCTGTATCATGTCTTTCATATGGTTTGTCCTTTCTTTTTTGGGGTACTATATTATATTCATGCAGTGGAGCAAATATTCATACAGGGCAAATTTTTGTACTGCAAATTTTTAAATGGCGGAGATATGCGGTTTTGATTTGACAGGTTATCTTAATACTTGACAAAAATCTGAAAAAGGTGTATAATATAACTTATATTTATAATATACTTGAAAGTGAGATGATCTATTCAATGATAAATAATGCAGCAAGGTCGCTTTTATGCGAACAGTTTATAGCAAACAATACTATTGACCCTGAGCTTTATGACAGATATGTGGTAAAAAGAGGACTTAGAAACTCTGACGGTACAGGTGTTATGGCTGGTCTTACTAATATCTGTAACGTACACGGATATGTGGTAAACGAGGGTGAGAAATCTCCTATTCAAGGTCAGTTGATATACCGAGGATACAACATAAATGATCTGGTGTCCAACGCTCAGAAGGAGGACCGTTTTGGTTATGAGGAGATAGTTTATCTTCTGCTTATGGGCGATCTGCCTAACAGGGAGGAGCTTACTGCGTTCAAGGAAATGATGGCTGAAAACAGACCGCTCCCTAACAACTTCTTTGAGGACATGATACTTAAAGCTCCGTCAAAGAACATCATGAATAAAATGGCGAGAGCGATTCTGGCTCTTTACTCTTATGACGATAACCCTGAAAATCGTTCGCCTGAGTATGAAATGGCTACGGCTATCTCTATAATCTCTAAATTGCCTAACATCATGGTTTCGGCTTATCAGGTAAAGAAACGCTGCTATGACGGCGAAAGCTTGTTCATGCACCCTCTGATACCTACACATTCTACTGCGGAGATGATACTGTCGGCACTGCGTCCTGACAGACAGTTCACTGAGGAAGAGGCTAAGATACTTGATCTGCTGCTTATGCTCCACGCTGAGCATGGCGGAGGAAATAACTCGACTTTTTCCTGCCGTGTGCTTACATCTTCCGGAACGGATCCTTATTCTGCATACTCTGCGGCTATCGGTTCGCTTAAGGGTCCGCGTCATGGTGGTGCTAACCTTAAGGTGGCGGCAATGCACCAGTGCATAAAGGACAACGTTCAGAACTGGGAGGACGAGGGCGAGATCGCTGATTTCCTTACAAAGATACTCAACAAGGAAGCTTTTGACCACACTGGTCTTGTTTATGGCATGGGTCACGCTGTTTACACATTGTCTGACCCTAGAGCTGTCATACTCAGAGAGAATGCCAAGAAAATGGCTGAGAACACTGAGTTTGAGAGAGAATACAAGCTTCTTGAAGCGGTGGAAAGACTTACTCCTGAGCTGTTTAAGAAGATCAAGGGCAGTGACAAGGCGATGTGCGCTAATGTTGATATGTACTCGGGCTTTGTTTACAGTATGCTGGGTATTCCTGAGGATCTTTATACTCCTATGTTTGCCGTTTCAAGAATGGCAGGCTGGTGCGCACACAGATTTGAAGAGCTTGTAACAGGCAAGAGGATAATCCGTCCTGCATACAAGGCTATCTCAGGTGAGAAGAAGTATATCCCATTGGACGAAAGATAAGCAAAATAATTTTTACCTGTTCCTAATGGGCGGAAAAAGGCTTGAAATATTTTTGTGTATATGATATAATAGAATCGGGTATATGCCCGGTTCTATTTTTTTGTTTGGTGTATCAGGAGGGATCGCTTGAAAAATCTTAAATTGGCTGCTGTTTGTCTTTCTTGTCTTACTATGACAGGCTGTTCGGCACTGAATTTTTCTGTTGAGGGACTTATAAACGCCCCGAAGCTTACCTCTGAGCAAAGCGAGATACATCAGGCGCTTATCGAGAGCGTGGGCAGCAATATAACTCTGAAATATCCTAAAAACGGTGAATACCGCTCGGCTTATGTTATCGCAAATATCGACGATGAGCCTACGGACGAGGCTATGGTCTTCTATGAGTACACTTCAAACGGATCTGAGGAGGACGGCTTGAGGGTGAACATTCTCGACAAGGACGAGAAAGGCAAGTGGTATTCTGTGAAAGAGCTTGCAGGCGCAGGCACGGACATAGATCAGGTCATTATCTCGCCTATGGGAAGCAATAACCAGACGGACGTTTTTGTGGGATATCAAAATCTTACTAATGATGAAAAGACTATGGAGATATACAGCTATACCGACGGAGATTTCAAGCGTGTGGCGCTTGATACTTATTCGGTGCTGGAGCCTTTGGATATAAACAATGATGGTTATATAGAGCTTATCACCATTCAGAGAAGCACCAATAATGATACAGGTGCGGTGACGGCAAAGGCTTCTATGCTCAACATGAAAAACAATGAGATAACCCGCGGCGAGAACGTTGATATGTGCGATAATGTGACTTCTTATGTGTCATCAAAGACGGGAATGCTTGACAGCGGCAGGCGTGCTATTTTTATTGACGGACTGACTGCTGACGGAAAATTGCAGACAGAGATAATATACTACAGATATTCGGGACTTCAAAATCCTATGCAGCTTAGAAGCGAAAAGCTGCTGCCTTTATGCACAAGACCAGCGGGCTACTACAGTGAGGACATGGACGGCGACGGTGATGTGGAGATACCGTCAACTTCGCCTATGGTGGGTTATGAAAACGCTGTGGCAGACGAAATGCTCTATATGACTACATGGAGCGTTTACGAGGATTTTTATGATCTGAAAACAAAATACACAGGCTATTATGCCATATCTGACGGATATTTTGTAACGTTCCCAAAACGCTGGAACAGTTCTGTTACGGTGAAAAAGGACAGCGACACAAACGAGCTTGTTTTCTATAAATACACGGGAGATATAAACGAGAGCAACGAGGAGATAATGCGTATCGCTGTGTCTTCAAAGAATGATTCGGAGGATTATACCTCTGACGGATATGAGCTTATCGACAGCAAGGGTCAGCTTGATTATTTTGTGAAGCTTCCTCTTGACAGGCGTGAAAAGCTCATACCGACTATTGACGAAATTCAGAATAATTTTTACATAATAAACTGATCTTGGAGAGGAGTAAATGTAATGAAAAGAGTTTTGGTTTGCGAGGACGAAGATTCAATTAGAGAATTTGTGGTCATAAACCTTGTAAGAAGCGGTTACGAGGTAGTTGACGTAAACTGCGGTGAGGACGCTCTCAAAGCCTATGACGAAAAGGACGGCGGTTTTGACGTTGCTCTGCTTGATATTATGATGCCGGGTATCGACGGAATGCAGGTGTGCAAGAAGATAAGAGAGAAAAGCAACACTATCGGCATTATCATGCTTTCGGCAAAATCACAGGAAATGGATAAGATATCATGCCTTATGAGCGGTGCTGACGATTATATCACAAAGCCGTTCTCTATTTCTGAGCTTATTGCAAGAGTTGACGCTGTTTGCAGGCGTGTAAATCGTTCAGGCTCTAAGCCTGAGGAGGCTTCACAGATAGTGTCAGGTCCGTTCACGCTTAATCTTAAGAGCAGGACTGTTTTTAAGAACGGCGAACAGATAGACCTTACGCAGGTGGAGTATCAGATAATGGAGTATTTCTTCAAAAATCAGAATACTGCACTTGACCGTTCAAGTATACTCAATCACATATGGGGCGAGAGCTATTACGGCGACGATAAGATAGTGGACGTGAATATCAGAAGAATAAGAATGAAGATAGAGGACGAGCCTTCTAATCCTAAGTATATCCTTACTATATGGGGCTTTGGCTACAAGTGGGCAGGCGGCTCTAACTGAGCTGTGAAAACATGATGAACGGAGTTTTTATCAGTTGAGCGGAAAAAAAAGAAAAAGCGGCAGACTCAGTATCACACAGCACTGGCTGAGAAACAATCTCGGGGTGGTCGTGGGAATACTTGTGGTGCTTGAAATACTGCTTATCGTGGCGGTGAGGAATTATTACTACAGCTCCACAAGGCAGTATCTTACATCTAAAATGAAGATAGTCACCACGGCGGTAGTGAACGCTTCAGGTGACGAGCAGACTAACTATAATTCTCAGATACGCTCCCTTGTGGAAAGCTATGACGAGAAAGACAAGATAGAGCTTATGGCTATCAAGACCGACGGTGAGGTCGATGTTACATCATCAGGCTTCTCTCCCTCGGAGAATGACAACATGACCGATTATGAGGACGCAAAGAAGTCCGACACGGGAATAGGCACACAGATATATGAGCTGTCAACAGGGGAAAAGGTCATGGCGATAACGTCAGTTATATCTCCGAAGGGAAGCGAATATGAGGCACTGAGAATGTTGTCTTCCATGAAAAATATCGATCATCAGATCTTTATTATGTCTATGATAATCACGGCTATCGTTGTGGCTGTCATAATGCTCATGTTTTTCTCGGGAATGTTTTTTATCAAATCTATTGTTTTGCCTATAAGAAGCATAAACAGCATAACAAGGCGGTATGCTACGGGAGATTTCAGCGAACGTCTTGAAAAGAAACGAAATGACGAGCTTGGCGAGCTTTGCGACTCTATCAACTACATGGCGCAGGAGCTTTCTAATACGGAACAGATGAAGAACGAGTTCATATCCTCTGTATCTCATGAGCTGAGAACTCCGCTTACCGCTATAAGGGGCTGGACGGAAACTGTTACCAGTATGTATGAGGACAAGGAAACCTTCAAGAAGGGTATGAGGGTCATCACAAGTGAGACGGAGAGGCTTTCGCAAATGGTCGAGGAGCTTCTTGACTTTTCGAGGATACAGGACAACAGACTCACGCTTATTATGGATACTATAGATATTCTTGCGGAGCTTGGGGAAACTGTGCTTATCTATCAGGAGAGAGCCAAGGCGCTTGGTATAACACTCAATTACTACGAGCCGAAAATGCTGCCGTTTGTTTACGGCGACAAGAACAGGCTTCGTCAGGTGTTCATAAATATTGTGGACAACGCTATCAAATACTCCAACAAGGGCGACACTGTATCGGTGGAGGCTTATGAGGAGGACAATGAGGTATGTATTTCCATTTCCGACACGGGCATGGGAATATCAAAGGATGACCTGCCAAAGGTCAAGACGAAATTCTTTAAGGCAAACCACACAAGACGTGGTTCGGGAATAGGTCTTGCGGTGGCAGACGAGATCATTCAGCGGCATGGCGGTACGCTGGAGATAAACAGTGAGCAGGGAGTAGGTACAACAGTGATGATAACGCTCCCTTGTATCGAGCAGAAGAAAAAGCCTGACAATCAGGCAACTGTAGACGTGGAGCTTATTTCTTCTGAGCCTATCGAAAACAACGACAACGTGCAGTAGACGCACACACCGCCTTGAAAGGAAAGAAAATGAGCAGTAAAGCACAAAGCAAGGAAAAATTCAAGTCAAAGATCGGTGGACAGGCTGTTATCGAGGGCGTTATGATGCGTGGTATCAACAAGGCAGCTATGGCTTGCCGACTGCCTGACGGCACCATAGACCTGGAGGAGTGGGCGATAAAAGGCGGAAAAGATACGCCTTGGTACAGGAAAACGCCTTTTGTGAGGGGCATTTTCAGCTTCCTTACTTCTCTTATAGACGGCTACAAGTGCCTTACAAGGTCGGCTGAGAAGCAGATGACGGAGGACGATGAGGAGGAGCAGACCAAGTTTGAACAGTGGCTGGACGATAAGCTTGGGGACAAGCTCGGCCCTATCATCACGGCGATATCTATGGTGCTGGGTGTGGGTCTGGCGATATTGCTGTTTATGTATCTGCCGTCGCTGGTGTCTAAATTCATAAGCAAGTTCATTGACCTGTCGGCTTTTGGAAAGAATCTTATCGAGGGTATTTTGAAGATAGCTATATTCATAGGCTACACGGCTTTGACTGCTCTTACTAAGGATATAAGGCGGACGTATGAATATCACGGTGCTGAACACAAGAATGTGAAGAAATACACACGTTTTCACCCTCGCTGCGGAACGAGCTTTATTTTCCTTGTGCTGTTCATAAGCATTTTTGTAAACACAATATTCAGAGTATCATGGGCAAGCATTTTTCTGAGAGTTGTTATAAAGATAGCGCTTCTGCCTATCGTTACGGGTATTGCTTACGAGCTTATAAGGCTTGCGGGAAAATATGACAATATTTTCACTAAGATAATCTCTGCACCGGGTCTGTGGATACAGAGGATAACTACAAGCGAGCCTGATGAAAGTCAGATAGAATGTGCTATAGCGGCACTGAAAGCTTGTATACCTGAAAATAAGGAAGATGACAAATGGTAAGGAAAGAACTGTTTGATAAATGTGTGGGACTGCTTGAGGAGAGCGGTCTTGGCGAGAACGCTGCTTGCGAGGTCACATGGGTGTTTGAAGATGTGGCTGAGGGGGAGGATATCACTCCTGAGCAGGAAAAGCGTATAAGCGACATTTTCACACGTCGCTGTGAGGGCTATCCTTTGCAGTATCTCCTTGGACAGTGGGAGTTTTATGGTCTGCCTTTCAAGGTGGGCGAGGGCGTGCTGATACCACGTCAGGACACGGAAACTATCGTTGACACGGCTTTGAAGATGTTTGCAGGCAAGAAGGATATCACTGTTATAGACCTTTGTTCAGGCTCGGGGTGCATTGGTATCACCCTTGAAAGGAAGCTTGACTGCGGTCGGGCAGTGTGTGTGGAGAAGTCTGAAAAGGCGGCAGAGTATCTCCGTGAGAATATAAGTCTGAACGGCTCGGGGGCTGAGATAGTCATGGGCGACGTTACAGACGAAAAGCTTGTGGAGGATATGCCTGAGGCTGACCTTATAGTGTGCAATCCCCCTTATCTCACAACAGAGGACATGGACGCTTTACAGCGTGAGGTCACTTTTGAGCCTGCGGAAGCTCTTTTCGGCGGTGAGGACGGCTTGGACTTCTATCGTGAGATAGTTCGCAAGTGGAAGAAAAAGCTTAAAAGCGGCGGCATTATGCTCTTTGAGATCGGTATCGGTCAGGAGGACGAAGTAATGCGGCTGATGATACAGCACGGCTTTAAGAACGTGAGATGCAGGAAAGACTTGTGCGGTGTTTACCGCTGTGTTTCGGGCATTTATGAGAAATAGTACTAAAATTTGTACAGATAGATAAATTACGGTTACTGTACAGACAAACGGACAGTTAGTGTGTTATGATATAGATACGGATAAAACACCGATAAGATAGGGAGGTCATATAAAATGGCGATAGACAAGAAAAAAAAAGATGCCGTTAAGACGGTAGTAAAAATAACAGACGCAGAGGAAAAGAAAAAGGCTCTTGACACAGCGATAGCATATATTGAAAAGCAGTTCGGTAAGGGTGCGATCATGAAGCTTGGCGAGGCTAAGGCTATGGATATCGAGGCTATACCGACAGGCTCAATGACCCTTGATATGGCGCTTGGTATTGGAGGAGTGCCGAGAGGAAGAATTATTGAGATATACGGACCTGAGTCATCAGGTAAGACAACGGTCGCACTTCATGTTATCGCAGAAACGCAGAAAATGGGCGGCGAGGTAGCTTTTATCGACGTTGAGCATGCTCTTGACCCTGTTTATGCAGGTCAGCTTGGCGTTGATATCGACAATATGCTTGTTTCTCAGCCTGACAGTGGTGAGCAGGCTTTGGAGATAGCCGAGGCTCTGGCTCGTTCCGGTGCTATCGACTGTATCGTTATCGACTCTGTTGCGGCAATGGTAACAAAATCTGAGATAGACGGCGAAATGGGCGACACTCACGTTGGTCAGCTTGCAAGACTTATGTCTCAGGCTATGAGAAAGCTCACATCTGTTATCGCAAAGTCCAATACAACGGCTATATTTATCAATCAGGTCCGTGAGAAGATAGGTGTTATGTACGGAAACCCTGAAACTACTCCAGGCGGACGTGCTTTGAAGTTCTACGCTTCTGTAAGAATAGAGGTCAGACGTGGAGAGCAGATAAAGAACGGCTCTGAGGTCATTGGTAACAGAACAAAGTGCAAGGTGGTAAAGAACAAGGTAGCACCGCCGTTCAAGGAGTGCGAGTTCGATATCATGTACGGCAAGGGCATCTCCCGTGTGGGCGAGGTGCTTGACATGGCGGTAGACCTTGATATCGTTAAGAAGGGCGGAGCTTGGTTCAGCTACAACGATATGAAACTTGGTCAGGGACGTGACAACGCTAAGGAGTTCCTGCTGAACAATCCTGATATCATGGACGAGATAGAAGCCAAGATAAAGGAACATCAGGCGGAGCTTGTGCTTGCGGCACAGAAAGATAAAAAGGCCAAGAAGCTTGAAGAAAAGGCTAACGCAGGTGCTGCGGCTCAGAGTGCAAATGAAGATATGGCTGCTGACAAGCCTGAGAAGAAGATACGCAAGGCGGCAAGCGACAAGTCTGTTGTGGCAAAGCCTGAGGAGGACTTCGAGGAGTTCGCTCCTGTTGACATAAGCGAGCTTGGTGACTGATAAATGCTTAAAATAACGGGCGTTTCAAAATACAAGGGCAGCACATATATGATAGAGTTTGAGGAGGGCGAAACGGCTTTTCTCAACTACGAGATAGTGTCTGCCTATGGTCTGAGAGCAGGGCTTGATATGCCTGAGTCTGCTTGGGAGAAGATAGTTTTTGACAACGAGTTCAGAAAGGCAAAGGAAAGGGCTTTGTATCTCCTTGACTACAGGGACTATTCCTATGTGGAGCTTTATAAGAAGCTTGAAAAGAATTACAGTGAGGAGATATGCGACGCTGTAATGGATAAGATGCTGGAGCTTGGGACGGTCAATGACAGGCGGTATGCTCAGGGGCTTGCGAGGACTTATGTGGAAGTGCGTAAATACGGCTATTACCGTGCTTATCAGCAGATGAGACAGAAAGGGCTGACAAAGCCTATAATAGAGGAAGCTCTGGAGGAATACAGCGAGGGTACATACGAACGGCTGTATGAGCTTGTGGAGCGAAAGTATCTCAGATATCTTGACGGAGAAAAGGGTGACATAAAGGTGAAAAACGCCCTTGTGCGTTTGGGGTATTCATACGACATAATAAAAGAGGTGCTTGCTGACATAAAACAGGAGTACGGCGACGAATAAAGGAGCAAAGAATGAAAAAGATCATTTTTGCGGCGGCTATACTGAGTGCGGGGATCATGACAGGCTGTTCGCTGAGCTTTGACGGCACAGACAGCTCTCAGCCTGCGGAAAATGTTCAGGGCAGTGAGAACGCTGTGACAACGCAGGGAACTGATACGGAAAGCGAAGAAGCCGCTGACCCGCTTGAAGAGGCAAAGGACGTTGCGGCAATGTATCTTAAAGCCGCAAACGCTGAGTTTGACCAATCAATGGTTAAGCTTATGACAGACGATTATGCCGCTGACTATGAATATATGAAAAAGAACATGGGCGGCGACAATGAATACGGTGAGGACGAGCAGATAAGCGGAGTAAGATATAGCTTTGACAAGGATAAGTGCGGCTTTATCGACAAGGTGAACATCTCGGAGGAGTATTCAAAGGCGGCGGAGCTTTATGTGACCATAGCTTATGACAGCTCTGAGGGAGAGGTCACGTCATCGCAGTATATTCTTATGGTGCTTGACAAGGACAATGATTGGAAAGTTTGCTTTGCAGGGTCAAAGGCGCAGGCTTACGCTGACGGCATAATCACTGACGAAAACTCGGAAAGGGCAGAGGCTAACGCTCAGGCGGTATATGAGTCGGCAGAAAAGGCGGTCACGGAGCTTTCAAAAGACAAGAGTTACAAGTTTGAGTACATGAACTACATTTCTACAGAGACGGATAAGTTCATAGAAAAGATAAAGGAACAGCTTCCTGATGAGCTTAAGGATACATATTTCACTGTTTTTATTGATGAAGGAAAGCTTGATTATGTTGTTTGGTCGCAGGAAGCAGGGGCTGAGATAACGGTCACATATCCTGAGAAGAAAGACTGACGGCGCAAAAGTGCTTGACAAAATAAATGGCGTGGTGTATAATATAGGTAACCACGAGATTGATTGTGTTCACAGTGACACACAAATGAAACCCCCGAAAGTTGCAGCTTTCGGGGTTTTCTTTTGGGATCATGCCGGACTTACTTTCTGTATGCTTTTGGCTTTGTGGGAAATTCATAAATATTTTGATTTTTGTCATACAATAGTGACTAAAAGGGCTTGACAAAACTGTGTAAAAGTGAGATAATAAGATAGATTATTGTGATACTTTATGCCGTCCGTTGGCGGTGTAGGATTGGAGATTTTTTCATGGCAACTAGAGTGGGAATGGTTTCTCTCGGATGTCCTAAAAATCAGGTGGACGCTGAGCATATGCTCTATGATCTGCGCAAAGAGGGTTTTCAGATAGTTTCTGACGCAGCCCTTTCTGATGTGGTCATTATAAATACCTGTGGATTTATCGAGTCGGCTAAACAGGAGGCTATAGACACTATACTTGAGTTCTGTACTCTCAAGCAGGAGGGCAGGATAAAGGCGGTAATAGCTACGGGCTGTCTTGCTGAAAGATACCGTGACGAAATGAAAAAGGAGATTCCTGAGCTTGACGCTGTTGTGGGAATAGGCTCTAACGGAAAAATTTGCGATATCATAAGAGAGATACTGCTGGATAAGCAGGCGGTCTGTTCTTATGGCGCAAAAACTGAGCTTTCCATGGAAGGCGGAAGAATTATTTCTACTGAGCCTTTCTATGCGTATATAAAGATAGCCGAGGGTTGCAGCAACAACTGCACTTACTGCGCTATCCCGTCTATAAGAGGAAAATACAGAAGCAGACGCATGGAGGATATCGTCAAGGAAGCCAGATGGCTGGCTGAGAACGGCGTTACGGAGCTTGTAGTTGTGGCGCAGGATACAACACGCTATGGCGAGGATATCTACGGCAAGTCTATGCTCCCTGAGTTGCTCACGGCACTTTGTGAGATAGACGGCTTCAAGTGGATAAGAACGCTTTATTGCTATCCTGAGAGGATAACGGACGAATTGCTGGACGTTATCGCTAAAGAGGACAAGCTTGTAAAGTATCTTGATATGCCTATACAGCACTGCGACAAGACCATACTTAAAAGAATGAACCGCCGTGGGGACAGAGAGACCCTTACGGCGCTTATAAAGAAGATAAGAGAAAAGATACCGAACGTTACGCTGAGGACAACTCTTATTACAGGCTTCCCAGGGGAAACTAAGGAACAGTTCGAAGAGCTTTGCGAGTTTGTAAAGGAAATTCGCTTTGAAAGGCTCGGCTGTTTTGCTTACTCGCCTGAGGAGGGTACGCCTGCGGAGAAGTTTGAAGATCAGGTGCCTTTAAAGGACAGAGAGCGCAGAGCGGAGATAATAATGGAAGAACAGATGATTATTTCCGACAGCCTTAATGAGGCTGCTCTCGACAGCGAAGTCGAGGTGGTTTGCGAGGGCTTTGACAGATATGCTGAGTGTTACTACGGCAGAAGTCAGGCGGACGCACCTGAGATAGACGGAAAAATATTCTTCCTGAGCGAGGATAAAGTTAGGGTCGGCGAGTATGTCAAGGTAAAAATTGACGATACTATGGATTATGACCTTATCGGCTCAAAAATGTAGATGAAAGGAACTTGATATGAACCTGCCAAATAAACTTACAGTGCTTAGAGTAATATTGATACCGTTTTTCCTGCTGTTCGTGCTGCTTTTCAGGATACCGCATCACATGGTGTTTGCGCTTATCGTGTTCGCTGCGGCTTCAATTACAGACTGGTTTGACGGTAAGATAGCAAGAAAGCACAATCTTGTTACAACATTCGGAAAGTTTCTTGACCCGCTTGCAGACAAGCTTCTTGTTATGACGGCGCTTATCTGCTTCACATTTGAACGTTGGATAGACCCTGTTGCGGTGGTACTGATACTTGCGAGAGAGTTTATGGTAACGGGTCTTAGACTTGTTGTGGTAAGCGAGGGCGTTGTGGTCGCAGCAGGAATATGGGGCAAGCTGAAAACGGCTTTCACTATGGTTGCTCTTATCGCTATAATGGTTTTGCAGATCGTTAATCCTGCGGAAAAAGGCAGCCCTGACCTTAACTGGGGAACACCTGTGTTTATCGTAAACGAGATACTCATTTGGATTGCTGTTGTGCTGACAGTCATTTCTGGCGCAGTTTATCTCAAGGGATACTGGAAGTATATAGATTCGGGCAAATAATGTGGCCTGCTGACGTGTTGCGGCATATGATAACTTAATATATAAATGCGTATCAGCAAGAGTAGCTGTGAGGTAATTTTCAGAGAGGAGCCGTTTGGTGCAAGGCTTCAAGGACTTTCAGTGAAGTGCGGCTGACAGCAGGGAGCGAACAACGGCGAAAGCTTAGTATTCCTCTCCGTAGGGTCTGCGTTAAAGATATTAAGCTGTACAAAATTTTGTACAGAAAATCGGAGTGGGACCGTAGATCATAATCTGCCTCCGGAGTGGTGAAACGCCATTCCGGAGGTTTTTTCTTAGAAAGGGAGAGATAGATATGACGATTTTGGAAAACATAAAGCATGATATTCAGACTATAAAGGACAGAGATCCTGCGGCAACTAGCACGCTGGAGATCCTCACATATTCGGGGCTTCACGCTGTGGCTTTTTACAGGGTGTCGCACTGGTTCTATGTTCACAAGCACAAGGTCATCGCAAGATGTATTTCGCAGTTTGCAAGAATGTTGACAGGTATCGAGATACACCCAGGTGCTAAGATAGGCAAGGGTCTGCTTATCGACCACGGCTCGGGTGTTGTTATAGGTGAGACCGCTGAGATAGGCGATTACTGCCTGCTGTATCAGGGCTGTACCCTTGGCGGAACAGGTAAAGACCACGGTAAAAGACACCCGACCCTTGGAAACAATGTTATGGTAGGGTGCGGTGCAAAGGTGCTTGGACCATTCACTGTGGGGGACAATGCAAAGATAGCCGCAAATGCGGTAGTTCTTGAGCCTGTTCCAGCAAACTCAACGGCTGTGGGTGTGCCTGCAAGGATAGTTAAGCAGAACGGCAAGCGCACCTGCGACCTCGATCAGGTGCATATCCCTGATCCTGTGGCTCAGGAGCTTTGCCAGACAAGAATACAGATAGCTAAGCTGGAGAAGAGAGTGGCTGAGCTTGAAAAGATCGGAAAGAAAGAGCAGTAAAATATAAGGAAAGAGGTAAAGATAAATGAACATTTATAACACGCTTACTCACAAGATCGAAAAATTTGTACCAAACGAGCCGGGCAAGGTGTCAATGTATACCTGCGGTCCTACAGTTTATCACTATGCCCATATCGGCAATCTGAGAAGCTATATAATGGAGGACGTTTTGGAAAAGTATCTCCGCTATGACGGTTATGACGTAAAGAGAGTAATGAACATCACTGACGTTGGTCATCTTACTTCTGACGGCGATACAGGCGATGATAAAATGCTCAAGGGCGCAAAGCGTGAGCATAAGACTGTTATGGAGATTGCAAAATTCTACACTGACGCTTTCTTTGAGGACTGCAAGAAGCTAAATATCAAAAGACCTGACGTTGTTGAGCCTGCAACGGGCTGTATTAGTGATTTTATCAAGGTGATATCTGCTCTTATGGACAAGGGCTATGCTTATGAGGCAGGTGGAAACATCTATTTTGATACTTCAAAGCTGAAAGAGTATTATGTTTTCCACAACTTTAATGAGGAAGATCTTGAGGTCGGCGTTCGTGAGGGCGTTGAGGAGGACACAAACAAGCGCAACAAGGCTGACTTTGTACTGTGGTTCACAAAGTCTAAGTTCGACGATCAGGAGCTTAAATGGGATTCTCCTTGGGGTGTGGGCTACCCTGGCTGGCATATCGAGTGCTCTTGCATTTCAATGAAACATCTTGGCGAAAGACTTGACATTCACTGCGGCGGTATCGACAACGCTTTCCCACACCACACAAACGAGATAGCACAGTCTGAGGCTTATCTTGGTCACAAGTGGTGCAACTACTGGTTCCATATCCTGCACCTTAACACAAACAGCGGAAAGATGTCAAAGTCTAAGGGCGAGTTCCTTACTGTTTCACTGCTGGAGTCAAAGGGCTATGACCCACTGGTATACAGATTCTTCTGCTTGCAGTCACACTACAGAAAGTCACTTGTTTTCACATACGAAAACCTTGACAATGCAAAGACAGCATACAACAAGCTCACTGCAAGGATAGCACAGCTTATGGCTGACAAGAAGTCTGACGAGGTGGTGGAGCTTGAGGATTTTGAGAAGTTCAAGGGTAGCTTCAAAGCGGCGCTTGATGACGATATAAACACTTCAAATGCTATCACTGTTCTGTATGACGTTCTTAAAGCTGACACTAACAATGAAACAAAGCTTGCCCTTATCGAGGATTTTGACAAGGTGCTTTCACTTGGTCTGATAGAAGCTGCAAAGAAGCTCAGTGCTGACGGTGAAGAGGATATCCCTGATGAGGTCAAGGTGCTTGTTGAGGAGCGTAAGGCTGCAAGAAAGGCAAAGGACTTTGCTAAGGCTGACGAGCTGAGAGATAAGATAGGCGAGCTTGGATATATCGTTGAGGAAACAAGACAGGGTACAAAGATAAAGAAAAAGTAAAGGAGCTTTAAATGAGCAAAAATAAACAGGATCTGGGTCCATACCGCAGAAAACAGTTTCAGACGTATTTTCAGTTTTCACTTATAGCAATTTGCTTTGTTATAATCTTTGTTCTCTTTTACGCCTGCACTGGCAGCAGCAAGAACGATATAGACTATACTGATGCAAAGGTGATACAGATGGACGAACCTGCCGATGACAGCCCTGTGGTGGTTTTTGAAACAAACAAGGGAACTTTCAAGGCTGTGCTTTTCCCTGATGAAGCACCGAACTATTGCAAGTTTTTCACTGGACTTGTGGAAAAGGGCTATTATGACGGCACTTATGTGAGCATGGTGCAGGACGGTGTGTATTTTATAGGCGGAACAAAGCAGGCTGACGGTCAGACAACTTCTGACACTGACACCACCACTATCGAGGCGGAGTATTCAAAAAACCTGTGGCCTTTAAAAGGTGCGCTTTGTGCATATACGCAGGAGCAAGGTCACTTGTTCAGCAAGAAGAAGGTTTCAAACAGCTATCTTCTTTTTGTTGATAACTATGACCTTACCGAGGAGGAGCAGGCGGAGCTTGACAGCAAGCTTGCAGACAGCAACAATATCCCTGAGGATATCACCGATGCTTTTGAGAAATATGGCGGTGTGCTGAATTTCTCTCAGCAGTATACTGTTTTCGGTCAGGTATATGACGGTATGGATATTTATGACGAGATATGCGGTACTGATGTGGCTGACTCTGAGACGCTGAAGCCTAGGGAGGACATACAATTCACAAAGGTGTATATGTCTACCTACGGAGAGAATAAAAACAGCAATGCTTTTGCAGGCAGTGCGGATAGTTCTGAGGTTTCTGAGAGTGCGGTCAACAGTGCAGACACAAGCTCGGAGATGTAAATTAATCCTATCAATTAAAGCGAACGGGTGAATGCCTGTTCGCTTTTTATATTCACTGAAAATTCATTATTTATTTGTTTATTTCACTATAAATTTGTATTAAGCTCTGCTATACTACTCTTTAGAACATAAAGATTTTAACATTGTTTTCGTATGAACCAAGGCTTAAAATCAGAGGATTTTATACTTAATATAAGAATATGAAACACAAATGCTATTATATTAGACATGACGGCTTATATTGTAAATTATATTAATAACGTTAGCCGAGCCACAGTTCTTGACTTTATGAGCTTATTGTGGTAAACTTAAAACCAAGTCCATGTGTGAAAAAAATTCCGGCAGTGCCTTGATTTTATGTGCGTTGAGCCGAGGGTTGAGCTTGCAAGGGTATTGGACGATATTAACGAATTTTTTTTAGTAACAGAATAGGCAGGAAAGTCCTGTCTTTAAAATAGGAGGAAATTTTATGAGCGAATACAAGATCTACTCATTGCATATGGGTAAGGCAAAATGTGCTGTTGATTTGGGCGATGGCTCTGAGCGTGGAGAGTATGTAAATCAGGATTACATTCTTAACAAAATGGGCAGACCACACAGAAGCATAAGCCTTATGTACTGCTACTATCCGCTGGATAAGGAGTTCCCCGGAAGAATTTCTGAGGTAATGAAAGACGCAGATGTTTCTTTTGCATGGGATTATCCATATGATGATTATTTCACATACAAGGGCGGTCTTGAGGGCAACACAGAGGGCGAGCCTTTTACCTTCATGAGAGATGTAAGACGTCATGGACAGGACGTTACACTCACACTCACAGTTGACCCACACGTTTCAGACGAACAGCTTATCGCTATCGCAAATGACCTTAGACCTTTCGGCAGACTTCTTCTGAGAATAAACCATGAAGCTACAGGCAACTGGTTCTCATTCAACAAGAGATGCACTTATCAGGAAGTTGCTGATTTCTACTGCCGTTTCAATAAGATACTTAAGGAGCACGCACCAAACGTTTCCACTATTCTTTGTATCGGCGGAGTTGAGGATCCTAATAAGAAGGAGATCGAAAAGGAAGCAGAGTTTTCACAGGCTGTCAAGGAGACAGACATCTGGTCTGTTGACAAGTACATGGCTCTTCACTGGGGTTGGCCTT
>OHOK01000567.1_pt1 | contig 18536 bp, 10 predicted proteins | sample 1569731 | NCBI WGS metagenome assembly OHOK01 (sample SAMEA3879559, study PRJEB24766) | human gut metagenome | biome: human-associated habitat; feature: feces | place: USA | collected 1985/1987
AGCCACGCATACGTCACAATCGCCCATAGGAAGCTGTCTTGCTTCGATATTTCCAACAAAGTTTACAGGTGCGTTTTTCAACTGCTTGTAAGTTTCGAGCTCCAGCTCTCTGCCCTTTGACTCCTCTGCACCAATATTTGCAAGACCTACTCTTGGTGACTCAACACCAAGTATCTTGTTCATATAAGCCGAACCCATTATTCCAAACTGAGTAAGCATTTCAGGGCGGCAGTCTGCGTTTGCACCGCTGTCAAGAAGCATCGTAGGCGTCGTTGCCGTAGGAAGTATTGTTGCAAGAGCTGGTCTTTTGATGCCCTTTATTCTCTTTACGATAAACGTTGCTCCAACGACAAGTGCGCCTGTTGAGCCAGCTGAAACGAAAGCGTCGCCCTCGCCGTCTGCAAGCATTTTCATGCCCACAGCCATTGAACAATCCTTTTTGCCCTTGATCACTTCTGTAGGCTCTTCACATATCTCGATAACAGTATCAGCGTGCTTGATATGTAAAGCTGTGGTATCAAGCCCGTTTTCCTGTGTACATTTTTTTATTTTTTCTTCATCACCAACAAGAGTAACGTCAACACCGAAATCTTTCTGTGCGTCAATTGAACCTTTTATGACTTCGAGAGGTGCGTTATCTCCGCCGAAAGCGTCAATTACTATGTTCATAACATTCTCCTTAAAATTCCTCAATAGCCTTGTCAAGGTCTGCAAGACCCCTTTCAGCTATCATCTTATATTTCAGTTTCTTATCTCTTATACGTTCAGGCAGCTCAGGCAGGATACCCATATTACATCCCATAGGCTGGAACTTCTCCACAGTAGGATCGCTTATATACTTTGAAAGCGCACCCAGCATTGTGGTATCAGGCAAGGTAACCGCAGGCTTGCCCTGCAAACGTCTTGCCATGCTTAACCCTGCAAAAATTCCGCTTGCCGCCGATTCGATATATCCCTCAACGCCTGTCATTTGACCTGCAAAATAGAGGTTATCTCTATCTCGCATATTAAACTGCGGATTTAAGAGCTTAGGCGAATTGATGAAAGTGTTTCTATGCATAACTCCATAGCGTATAAATTCTGCATTTTCAAGTCCTGTGATAAGAGAAAATACTCTTTTCTGCTCACCAAATTTAAGGTTTGTCTGAAAGCCCACAAGGTTATACAGACTTCCCTCTGCGTTCTCTGCACGAAGCTGAACGACGGCATAAGGTCTGTTGCCTGTCCGTGGATCTGTCAAACCTACAGGTTTCAGCGGACCGAAACGCATTGTGTCCTCTCCTCTTTTGGCAAGGACCTCAACCGGCATACAGCCCTCGTAAACTTTGAATCCGTCCTTAGAAAAATGCTCCTTATCAAAATCATGGAGCGGAGCGGATTCCGCATTGATAAGTTCATTATAGAACCTGAGATATTCTTCCTTATTCATAGGGCAGTTTATATAATCAGCTTCTCCCTTGCCATATCTCGAAGCAAAAAACACCTTATCCTTATCAAGACTTTCATATGTGACGATAGGTGCGGCGGCATCATGAAAATACAGATAATCACCGCATATTTTGCCGATACTCTCTGCAAGCCCATCGCTTGTAAGAGGACCTGTTGCGATTATAACATCGCCATCAGGTATATCTGTGACTTCTTCCTCGATAACAGTGATGTGAGGATTTTCCATTATCTTTGCCGTGACCATATCGGAAAACTTTTTCCTATCAACAGCAAGTGCTCCGCCTGCTGATACCTTAGTTTCAGCTGCACATTCCATCGTAACAGAGCCAAGCCTGCGCATTTCTTCTTTTAGCATACCTGCGGCTGAATCTATTCTGTCCGCTTTCAATGAATTTGAGCAGACAAGCTCTGCAAAGCCCATATATTTATGGGCAGGCGTAAACTTTTTCGGCTTCATTTCATAAAGCTCAACGTCTATCCCTGCTTTGGCTAACTGCCACGCAGCTTCACAGCCTGCAAGTCCTGCACCTATTACCTTAACCGCCATTAGATAAATTCCTTTCATATCCGCAATCAGGCTTATGGCAAATAAGTATTCCGTTCTTTCCGCCTTTCTGGAAAAGTGTACTGCCACACTTAGGGCATTTCTCTTCGGTAGGAACGTCCCATGTCATGAACTTACACTCAGGATTATCCTCACAGCCGTAATATTTCTTGCCCTTTTTAGACTTTTTGAGAAGCACTTTCTTTCCGCAGTAAGGGCAAATTCCACCTGTTTCCTGAACTATTTTCTTGGTATTTTTGCACTCAGGAAAACCTGAGCAAGCCATAAATTTGCCATATCTGCCTATCTTTATTACCATAGGTTTGCCGCAAAGCTCGCACACCTGATCTGTTTCTTCGTCAGGCACTTTGATACGCTTCCCGTCCATGGCTTCCTCAGCTTCAGTCAATTCCTCGTCAAAGTCACCGTAAAAGTCCTGCAAAGTTTTTACCCAACTTTTCTTGCCATTTTCCACTTCGTCAAGAGATTTCTCCATGTTTGCAGTAAACTTAACATCAACTATTTTATCAAAATGCTCGCTCATAAGCTGGTTTGTTACTTCGCCAAGCGAAGTCGGCTTAAGCTGTTTTCCGTCACGCTCAACATAATTTCTGTTTATTATGGTTGTAATAGTTGGAACATAAGTTGAAGGTCTGCCGATGCCTGTTTCCTCAAACGCTTTTACGAGAGTCGCTTCTGTGTATCTTGCAGGTGGCTGAGTGAAATGCTGATTTCCCTCAAGGTTACGCACCTTTATTGAGTCACCAGATTTTATTGGAGGAAGCACGTTTTTCTTTTCACCCTCATCGTCTTTGGCCTCTTCATAAAGAACAGTAAATCCGTCGAACTTTACAGAATAGCCTGTTGCCTTGAAGTTACAACCGTTTGCAGAGATATCAACAGAAACAGTGTCCATAAGGCAGTTTGACATCTGAGAAGCTATAAATCTCTCCCAAATGAGTTTATAAAGCTTGTACTGGTCACTCGTCACTCCGCTTGCCTTTACCATATCAGGTGTTACCTCTGGGTGTGTTGGTCGGATGGCTTCATGAGCGTCCTGAGCGTTGCCCTTAGTTTTATATTTTTTCGGTGTGTCAGGGATATACTTATCGCCATATTTTTTTCTGATAAAATCATATGCCGCTGCTCTTGCTTCATCAGAAATTCTAAGGCTGTCGGTACGCATATAGGTGATAAGACCTGTCTGACCCATATCGTTTATCTCAACACCCTCATAAAGCTCCTGGGCGGTTTTCATCGTTCTTCTCGCCTGAAAGCTGAGACGTCTTGACGCTTCCTGCTGTAAAGTTGAGGTGGTGAATGGTGCGGCAGGAGATTTTCTGTGAACGCTCTTTTTTACCTTGTCGATAACAAACTCGGCGCCCTCAAGTCTTTTCAGTATCTCGTCAGCCTGCTCTTTATTTTTCAACTCCGGCTTTTCTCCGTCAACTGTATTAAGCTTTGCGGCAAAGGTCTTTCTTTCACCGTTTGCGGAAAATTTTCCGTCAATGGACCAATATTCCTGAGATACAAATGCCCTTATCTCGTTTTCTCTGTCGCATATCATTTTAACTGCGACAGACTGAACTCTGCCCGCTGAAAGTCCTTTTCTTATCTTTCTCCAAAGAAAAGGTGAAAGCTTATAGCCCACAAGTCTGTCAAGGATACGTCTTGCCTGCTGTGCATTAACAAGGTTTATATCAATAGAACGTGGGTGGCTCATTCCAGCTTTGATACCAGTTTCAGTAAGTTCGTTGAAAGTTACTCGGTTTTTATCATTCAGGTCAAGACCCAAAAGCAATGCAAGATGCCATGAAATGGCTTCTCCCTCTCGGTCAGGGTCTCCTGCAAGATAAACATGGTCGCTTTTCTTTGCAAGCTTTTTTATATCCTTTATAACGCCCTCTTTGTCTTTTATGTTGACATATTTAGGTTCAAAATTATTATCTATATCGACGCCCAGCTTTGATTTTGGCAGGTCACGGACATGACCCTTTGAAGCCACGACTTCATAATCATCGCTAAGATAACGCTTAATTGTTTTTATCTTCGTTGGTGACTCAACTATGATCAAATTAGACAAATCTATTCTCCATTCTTAATATATATTAAAGTCCAAACATTTTGCCCGGATATGACTTAACAGTACCATAAAGTTCAAGCTCCGTTAGCTGTGCAAGCACATCAGAGATATCCATACCAAGCTTTGCAGCTATCTCGTCCGCAAGCATATTTCCGCTTTTTAACAGTTTGCAAATGCTCTTTTGTGTGTCATCAAGCCCTGACAGATCAGGCTCATGTGTTGGCTTTACCACTTCTGTTTCAGAAACAGTTTTGCTGTCAGGCACTTTTCTTTTGCTTTTTCTGTGCTTCACTGTCTTAGGCTCGCCATTGTTAAGTATAGCAGAATCCTCAGCAGGAAGCGTGAACTCTCCCAGGCTTTCCACAAGTCTAAGAGATTGATACCTTTCATTGCCAAGCGAAAACACTATATCCTCTGCGCCGAACACAGGTTGACATTCATTTCTTATGAGATCACGTTGTCCGAAATATCGACTGTCATAGATATCATGTGGCGGTACTACAAATACCTGTTTTCCTTGAGATATGGCGTGATTGACATTATCAAGACCATGACTTTCCTTGCTACACTCAGTAAAAAGCACTGCATTTGAAAGTCCTGTAAGAATCCTATTGCGATTCACAAAAGCATTTCCAAATGGTTTATAACCTGGAAAATACTCTGATATTACTACTCCATTCTCAGCGATCTGTTTTTTTAGCTCGTTACTTCCCTTAGGGTAATCACAATCAAGAGCTGTGCCACACACAGCTATAGGTTTACTATTATTTTCAATAGCTACCCTGTTAGCGATCTGATCTATACCGCCTGCAAACCCCGAAGCAAGCAGACAGTTTCTTCTTATAAGATCTGCGCAAATATGCTTCGTTATCTTTACAGAATATTCAGACGGCTCACGGGAGCCTACTACTGAAATAACGCATTTATCGTTTAAAAAGTCAAGGTTACCATAAGTATACAGAACAGCAGGTGGATTTGCGATCCGTTTAAGTCTATCAGGATAGCCCTCACTTTCGTAACAATAAATATTTATGCCAAGCTCTTCACAGCGTTTTTTTATGATTTCTGCGTCTTTAAGACTATATTTTCCTATCCTCTGCAGCTCTTTATCATTAAGTCCGCTGACCATATGATCATCGAGTGCTGTCATGAACTCAACTATATCATCATAATTTGCAGAAACTTCCCATATACGTTTGCTCGATGGAGTGAAAATCAGAACCGCTCTTATCCACAATAAAAGTCTTTCTTTATCCATGACTGCCACCTCGAAACATTTCCCACAAAATGATTGTGCCTGCGCAAGCAGCATTAAGTGATTCTATGTTGCCGTGCATAGAAATAGTCACACGATTTTTACAAATGTCTGAATGTTCTTTAGGCAAACCTTTGCCCTCGTTTCCTATTACAACAGCACACGGTCTGTCAAAATCAAATTCTGTGATATTTTCACCGTCTCTGACAACTGCAGCATTTGTAACGATACCAAGCTCATCAAAAAGCGTTGCGACGTTCAGAAAATTATCAACTACAAAAAGATCAAGTCTTGTAGTGCTTCCCATAGCGGAACGAACCACCTTTGGGTTATACAGATCAACACAATTATCTGTCATAACTACTCCACTAACGCCTACGGCATCGGCAGTTCTTAGAAGCGTACCCAAATTACCTGGGTCCTGTAAATTATCAAGCACGAGATACTTCCCGTTTTTGTCAATATACTCAGCCACAAAAGGCAAATCGACCTTAAAAACGATCATATAAATACCCTGAGAGTTTCCCTCATCTGTCATCTTTTTCGCAAGCTCATCAGATATTTCAAAAACATCTTCGGGTCTTGTGCACGAGAAAAGGCTATCAGTTTTAAGTGTATTTTTATACTTAGTCAAGGCCGTTTGAGTATAGAAAACAGAATGGACTTTTATTCTTCCGCACACTGCTTCATAAGCGGTGTCAACGCAGTTTCTTGCACCTTCAACAGCAAACAATCCATGTTCTTCCCTAGCTTTTTTTGATGACAGAAGCTTTCTGAAAAGCTTCACTCTAGGGTTATCTTTACTATTAATATGCAAACTGCGTCACCTCTTATTCTGAAAATTTAATCATTTAGTTGCCAAATGCGTCATATATGGTGTTGCCTTAATATACAACAAAACACGCAGGTTACAAGAACGTGCGTGTTTTTGACTATTAAAGAGCAGCCTTCGCCTTTTCTGCGATCGCTGTGAAACCAGCAGGATCGCTGATAGCTATTTCGGAGAGCATCTTTCTGTTAAGATTGATACCAGCCTTGTTTACGCCGTTCATGAATGTTGAATAATTCATACCGTTCATTTTAGCAGCTGCTGAAATTCTTGTGATCCAAAGCTTTCTGAAATCTCTCTTCTTCTGCTTTCTTCCAATGTATGCATACTGACCTGACTTCATTACAGCCTGTTTAGCCATTTTGAAGTGCTTGCTCTTGGCACCAAAGTATCCCTTAGCAAGCTTCAGAGTCTTATTTCTTCTCTTACGAGTCATCATTGCTCCCTTTACACGAGCCATAGTTATTACCTCCTGAAATTTTTAAAATTTGTTTTCCCTACAACTCGTTTATTTGTAAGGGATAAGAGCCTTTACGTTCTTAATGTTGGTATCATCTGCATAAGCTGCACCACGCAGGATTCTCTTACGCTTGTGATCCTTCTGAGTAAGTCTGTGTCTTTTGTTTGTGTGCTGGAACTTAACCTTACCGCTACCGGTAACACTGAAACGCTTCTTAGCACCAGAATGTGTTTTGATCTTTGGCATTGTATTTATCCTCCTTATTATTTTACTTGTTTACTTTCGGAGAAACGAACATCACAAGACTGCGTCCCTCCATTTTTGATGGCTTGTCAACAACGCCGGCTTCAGAGATAGCGTCTTTGAATTTTGCAAGAAGTTCTTCACCGAACTGTGGATGAGCCAAAGTTCTTTTCTTGAACCTTACAGAAACTTTTATCTTATCTCCTCCGTTAAGGAATTTAACAGCCTGATTGACCTTTACATTAAAATCATGAGTGTCGATCGTAGATGACATTCTAACTTCCTTGATCTCGATAACTTTCTGATTTTTCTTTGCTTCCTTCGCACGCTTTGTCTGTTCAAAACAGAACTTGCCATAATCCATGATACGGCATACAGGCGGAGTTGCCTGAGGAGCGATCTTTACAAGATCAAGATCTTTCTCAAATGCAATTTTAAGAGCCTCGTCAGCACTTAAAATACCAAGCTGATTTCCGTCAACGTCTATGACCCTGAGTTCTTTATCACGGATCTCTTCGTTGATCTGATGTTCCCTGTTGCTAATGACGCAGCACCTCCAAAAATAAAATAAAACGGGCACAGAACTGATCCGTACCCGCATAAAATCACATTGATATGCAAATTCATGTTGACCTTTTTACTACAGTGAACTGCGCTTAAGGTGAGAACGGACATTGTTCTGCTTTGTTTACCATGATATTATACTACACTTTTACCCACTTGTCAATACCTTTTCTCAAATTATTTCAAAAAAATATTATCAAAGTTCTCTACATGTCATTATATCACATTCAGAGCTTGATTTCAACCCCTTTCCGCAGCCAAAATGAATAAATATAACAGCTTTTTATTTTCTCTCCGAGTATCATCTCAAACGATGCTTTATACAGTGCAAGCTGTGTTTTATAGCCCATGAGCTGTGACAAATCATTAAATCTGTCAGTTTTATAATCAACAATAACATATCCGTCAGGCTCGTGGAAGATACAATCGGCAATACCTTGAAGCATACCGCTGTTACCATTATATTCAGGAAGATTTTCACTTAAGTCAAGATCGCTCATTGAAACAAGAAACTTCTTTTCACGCATCACATTATCGGAATTTTTCACACGCTCATAAAAATCAGATCTAAAGAATGCTTCAAGTGCTTCAACATAAACTCCGTCAGCTTCTTTCTGGCTGAAGTACCCCTGATTCACAAGACGTTCAAGCTCTGTTTTTACGCTTTCATGTGCCTTATCATAGTCCGATAACTCCATAAATTTGTGGGTAAAAGTTCCCTTTTCCGCTGCTGATAGTTTATCAAACCCATCATCAAGCCGTGGAAGACTAGGATAAAACTCAGGTTCGGTTTTCTCTGTCTGCTTCTCTTTTTCAGCCGCAGTTATCTCCGTAACAGTAAGCTTTGCTGGTGTTGATACTCCTGACCAGTCATACTCAAATGCAAATTTGTCAAGAAGATTTCTAAGCATTGTTTTGTCCGCTTCTATTTCGCTAATAGTTGTATCTTCTTCCTGTGTCTGCTCTGTATTTTCAATGCCGTATTCATTATATATTATCTCAGGCTCAGGGTATTCGTCCCCGCTGACAGCTATATTATCAGTGCCAAGCCAAGATGTGAGTCGATCACCCGTGGAGTGAAGTGCAAGCGTGATTGTTATCCAATCAAGCATCGTTTCAGCGTCCGCCACAACATTTTCAAGAGAATCTCCCTGCTTTGAGTATATGTTTCTAAGTCTGTCAACTATTCCCACCTTACGTTCAATAACCTTCTCATATGTGGTATTGCTGTAAATAATCGGTGCATAGCTTACAAAAAGTCTTTCTTTTGCTCTTGTACATCCAACATAAAGCAAGCGGAGTTTTTCACTTTTTTCCTCTGCTTTTGATTCCTTTGAAAGCTTATCATAGTAAAGTGAAGTTTTTCTCATAAGTTTACTGTTATCCATAAAACTGAAAGCAAAGCCCAGCTTGTTATGTGAACAGTAACCTTTGTCTTTCTTTATAAGCGGTATGTCAAGCTGACATAAAAATACAAATGGATATTCAAGACCTTTTGAAGCATGGTAGGTCTTTATGTAAACGGAATCTGAGCCCTCTGTTACTGTCATTGCCTGCTTAAAGGCTTTTTCATTTGAGGACACAGAGTCGATATATCTTAGAAAACCAGTTACGCCCTCCTGACTATTTTGCTCATAGGACGAAGCATATTCAAGAAGCAGACGAAGGTTTGCTCGCTTTTTATCAGAATCAAGATACAGCGAAACGATCCCCATAAGGTCGGTCATGTCGTATATTTTTCTTATGAGCCGTTCAAGACCCATGCTCATTGAAAGATAACGCAGGGAATTAATAAGCTTATTAAGCTCTATGCACTTATCCTGCAATGTTTTATTATTAAAGCTTATATGAGTAGCTTCCTTTTCGTGACTGTCCTCAGCAGAAGCTGACGCCGCTACCACCTGATAGATATGGTCTTTCAGTTTGCTGTTAGGCTTCTTTGACTTTTCTGTTACTGCCGCCATTTCATCAGGCGTAAATCCCATTATAGGCGACATCATGATAGCTGTCATTGCAATATCGTTCATAGGATTGTCAATTACCCTGAGCATATTCAGCACAAGTGTTATCTCTCTTGACTTCATGTATCCGTTTGTATCCTCAGAATATGCTTTCAGACCTACTTCTTCAAGGGCTTTCGCCATAAGGGTAATTTCATCATTCTTTTGAACAAGTATACAAAAATCTCCTGCACGGCACGGTCTTAGAGAGCCATGATCTTTGACTTCCTCACCGTTTTCAAGCATATGCTTTATCTTTTGCGCTATTACTTTGTTCTCCACAGAATAGCCATTTGTCTTTTTGTAGTCCTTATCAAAAGGTATGAGCATTATTTCTGTAGGCTTGTTATTTTCATCATAAAGTTCACCGTAACGAAGTTCTTCATTTCTATCATAATCCACCTGACCTGTGTGCTGCGTCATAAGATAGTGGAACAGAAAATTTACAAAATCGACCACAGACTCACGACTTCTGAAATTCTTGCTTAGCAAGATAGCCTCGAGCTGTTCGCTGTTTTCAGGTGCGGAAGCGTCATTTCTCGTTTTGCTGAAAAGTTCAGGATTTGAGAGTCTGAAACGATATATAGCCTGCTTTATATCGCCAACCACAAAAACATTTTTGCCCATGATATCCAAGTTATCAGAATCAGAAAGCGAGCGGAAAACAAGCTCCTGAAGATTATTCACGTCCTGAAACTCGTCTATGAAAATAAGCTCATATAGCCTGTTTCTGCGAATTTCCTCGCAAAGCTCCGTGCGAACAGGTCCATTCTCGGTATCTTTTACAAGCAATTCTCTCGCCATTATCTCAACGTCAGAAAAAGTAACACCATTTCGTTCAAGCTTCATCTCTTGTGAGATCTTGTCTATATCTTCGCATACCCTGCACAGAACAGTAAATATTCTGTCAGATTCAAGCATATTTTCCTTCATGATCAGTTTGGTGTTATTGAACATATCGGTAATTTTAGCTACGATATCTTTATATTTGTTTCTGTATGATGCACAGAAGGCATAATTGTCCTTGAACTTAATGCGAATATCATCGTCAAGTGATGCATTGAAAGCCTTGTTCGTGGGAAATCTTTTTATGGTGCTGAATTTCCAATCTGACTTAGCAATAGTATCTATATCACCGCTTTCAAGAAGCTTTCTTAACCTATGAAGAAGTTCTCTGTCACTGTCGGCAGTTTCATTCATTTTGATATGTTTTATAAAAGGTATGCCTTCTATCTCTTTACGGCAGGCATATTCTTCAAAAACTTCATACATTGAAAATGCTTCTTTCAGCTTTGTTTGAGCTACACATATATTATCTTTTATAAAGCTGTCAAAAATATTATCATCAGTAAAGTTTTTATGTACCTCTGCTATCCAACGCTTAGGAAACGGCAGCGAACGCATGAATTTATAAAGATTGTCGGTGATTTCATTGAGAGTTTTATCCGCAAAAGCGTTTTTCAGCAGTTTGTAGCTTTCATAATCTTCTTCACAAAGCTTTTCATAAGCCTGCGTGATAGCTTCCTGCAAAATAAGATTTTGTACACTGTCATCAAGTATATCAAGTCCTCCCTGAAAATCAAATTCATGGAGATTACTTTTCACAAGGTCAAGACAGAAAGAATTTATTGTAGATATCCTCGCGAGCTGGATAAGATTTTGCTGACTAAGCAACCACTTGTTTTCAGGGTCACGGCGAAGCTGTTCGTCAAAAGCACGGCTGAGCTTTTCTTTCATGCTTGAAGCGGCTTCTTTTGTGAATGTTACTGCAAGAAGTCTGTCGGCAGGTATTTTATTTTTTTCATCAGAAAGAAGTTGTATCATTCGTTCTATAAGCACAGTGGTTTTGCCGCTTCCTGCCGCCGCTGAAACTATAATGCCCTTGCCACGGTCACTAATGGCTCTTTCCTGCTCTTTGGTCCATTTTGTATCAGCCAATTATTTTTTCTCCTTTCTGTCAGTTAGTTCTTCCATAAGTTTTTCTTCATAAACGCTGTCTTTCACGTCTGTAACGTCCTCTTGGTTTATCCTGCCGCAGATATCGTGAAAATCACAGTGCTTGCAGGCTTCCGCCACAGGTCTTGCCTGTATGTTTCCCTGGCAAAGCTGTTCACCAAACTGCGCCACTTTGCCTATAGCAAATTCTCTGAGCTTTGTAAAAAAGCCGTCTGGAATAGTGCCTGAAATGCCGTTGGTTTTAGAATATTTAAAAGGCGCATAGGCGTAATTTTCTTCTGAGCTGAAAGCTTCAGTGACAGCCTTTATATCAACGACTTTTCCTATAGGCTTGAAAGCGTTCAGCCGTGATCTGCTCTCGGCTTCTTCTACGTCAGCGTCGGCTGTCTGCTCGTATGTTTTAGGCTTGTTTCCTAGCGTGTAGTATACGATACCAGCCTGCTTCAATCCACCGTCTATATTCACTGGATTTTTGGTTTCAAGTAAAGCGGTAAGATACACGAACATCTGCAAATTAAGGCCATTGTAGAGCATTGAATATTTAAGGTCAATAGAGCCTGTTTTATAATCGATTATCCTCACATATTTTTCACCGTTCTCGTCCTCGAAAACGTCAACTCTGTCGATAATTCCCGTAAGGATTATCTTATCTCTGCCGTTTACGTCTATGATAAGTCTGTCTTCTCCTTCGGACTTGTCTATTTTGTATTCCAAAAGCGCAGGTCTGAATTTTGAGTGAAGAAGCTCATTCTGCATAAAACGAATGATATGCAGAATATTGCTTTCCATACGCTCCTGTAAAAATACAAATGACGGAGATTTTCCGAACATTCCACCAAGGCTTTCCTTTATATATTCGGTAACGTTTTTGTGGATATACTCTTTTATCTCATCATCTGAGAGAGTAAGGAAAGCCTTGTCAAAGCCTGTGCCGTCATCATCTTTACGCATTATCTTTTCAAGAAGCTGATGAATGATAAGTCCCCTGTTAAGCCCATCGATATCTGCCTTTCTGACAGTTTTAAGACCAAGACCATACTTGCAGAAATAATTGAACGGGCATTTATAATATGTATCAAGCTGAGTAGGCGAGACCTTTGCAGGCTGTTCTGACATGAAAAGCTTTTCTGCTGTCTTTTCGTCAAGCTTATAGTCACCGTTTTCATGAAGATTCTTTGTTCGCATAAGTTTCTCGGCATATTCCTGCGATAACCCCAACACAGACCTAATCGCAGAAGTTGTAGCGTTTTTATCACGGGAATGTTCCATATATTTATAGTAAGCTGTCCTGAAAGAAGTGCAGTAAAAATCAAGCCCCATATCCTGAGCTTTGGTATTGATTTTGCCGAACATTCCATTAAGCTCGGAAACAAGTGCAGAGGGGTGGTGAGCTTCCCCCACAAGGTCAGATTCTGAATAAAGCACATAGAGCTTTTCGTCTGCAAGGGTAAAAGCGTTGTAGCACACAAGCTTCTCTGTCTGAAAAGATTTTCTTGCGCTGTGTGAGATATGAATATCGCTTCCCTCTAATATCATTTTTTCATTTTCTGTGATAAGTCCACCAGAGCTTAAAGACGCAGGAAATATGCCATCGTTCACCTCAACAAGAAAGACAGCCTTTACGCCCTCAAGCCTTGAATGGCTCGGATCGCATATCCTTACGCAGTCAAGTTTCTGCGGAGGACGTGAAACACTCATTTGCGAAAGCATGAGCTTGAAAAGCTCATAAAACTGTCTGATGGAGATAACTTCGTCATTCATGCAGTCATAGACGGATTTGATAGCAGAAAGAACAGAGTTCCAAAGTTGTTTCAATCCTCTTGCCATTTCAAGCTGAGTTTCGTTATCCGAAGTTCCTGCTTTTTTTACTACAGAAAAGGTCTGCTGAGAAAGCTCAATGCTGCCGAGAAGATCATAAAGCCCACGGCACAATTCCCCTGCTGTAATGTCTTTAACAAGTTTGCTTTTAAATGCTTCAAAAGGCTCGATTATCTTTCGTCTTGAGCAGTTTATTTTTTCAAGCTGTTTTTCGCTGAGATCACCTGCAACAGTAAAATCACTGAGCCACATATCACCCTCAACGCTCCAACGTATGCAATAGTCTTCCAGATTTGATATCTCGATATTCAGCATTGGAAAAAGCGGCGATTTTATGTATTTCAAAATATTGTCCGTGGAATACTTTCTTGAAAGCAAGCACTTGAAAAGCGAGTTCATATACCTCACCAGAGATGATGAAGAAACGCTGTCACTGCAGTCTGAAAAATATGGTATCTCATATCTGTCAAACGTACCCTCAAAAACGGAAGCACAATCTTTAAGGTTTCTTGCAAGCAAAGCTATGTCACTGAATTTATAGCCTTTTTCTCTGACAAGTTCCCATATCTTCCCACTGACAAATTCACTTTCTTCGTAAATATCCGTTGCTGATATAACAGAAACATTTTCGCACTTTCCAACGTATGGCTTTTTGCAGGTGTTGTAAATCTCTTTGCTCACATATTCAAGTTCAGGGGCTCTAAATGAGCTGTTACGACACTCTACCGTGTTGACCTTGTAATTATGATCAGCGGAAATATCTGTTATCTGCTGCAACGTTTTAAGAGTATCAGCAAAAGGGTGATTTGCATATCTTCTAATGCTTTCATTGTCGATACATAGAGAGAACGTTATACTCTTGCACTGTGCAATACAAGCGTCAAGCATTTTAAGTTCATCAAAAGAGAAATCGTTGAAAGCGTCAACAAAAACTGTCATTCCACGGAAATATCCGTTTTCCTTCACCTGATCCACACTTCTTGCCATTGCAGACAGTGTATCCTGCATTCCTGCTTTTTCAAGCTCATCCATGTAAAAATCATAAAGCCTTGAGATATCAAAAAGTTTCATGGCAAGAGAGCCGCTCTGCTTCTCAGCAGCAAGAGCTAGATCCTGCGGTGTTATTCCGCTTTCACGAAACTGGCTCACAAGTTCGTTAAGTTCGGCTAAGAAACTGCCCTTTTCAAGACTCTTTTTATAAAAGCGGATATCCTTGGTCTGCTTAAGACGTCTGACAGCCTTATACATAAGGATAGTGCGGACGTTATCATCGGCATTTTCTTTTGCCCTACCGCCATAAAGCTTCTCTGTGAACTCAGCGATACGGTTAAAGCCTGCAGTCTGTATGACGTTGAAATCTGCCGCACCAAGGTGTTCATACAGTTTTTTATCATATTCAAAAGAAAACTGATCTGGTATTATGACCATGACCTGCTCGCCGTTTTTTACAGCAGACTTGATCTTATCTATGAAAACTTTGTCACGTCCACTGTGAGAGCCACCGCTTATAACTGTTACCATTGAATGAGCCTCCGTTATGATTGATATTTATATAATAACACGGCAAGGCTCAAAAGTCAATCGTGCTTTTGATACAAGTACAAATAAATGTACACTTAGCTAAAAAGACTTTTAATTATCTCGGCTATTTTAAAAGTAAACTTTATATCTTCCCTATTGCCGTCTATGACAGTTATGCCACTGCCATTTTTATCGTTTTTTTCATCTGACATAACATTGCTCAAAACGAATGCTGCCCCAAGGTTTGATGAGGAAAAAGCAGCGGCTTTGATGCCTGCAGAGCTTACTGTAACGACAAATGAAATGATGATAGCTGTAACAAACTTTTTCATTAAAAATGGCCTCCCATAAATATCTGTTGTTCAGATTATGGGAGGTCATAGTTATTTTATTCAGTTTCCGAAAAATTTTCTTGCAATATCTACCGACTCTTTTGCGTCTTTTGCATAATAGTCAGCGCCTATCTGCTCTGCATAGTCAGCCGTTACCACCGCACCGCCTACTATTATCTTGCAGTCAACATTGTTTTCACGAAGAAGCTTAACTGTATTTTCCATGCTCACAAGAGTTGTTGTCATAAGCGCAGAAAGACCGATAAGATGTACGTCATTTTCTATTGCACAATCAACTACTGTCTGATAGTCAACGTCCTTGCCAAGGTCAATAACGTCATAACCATAGTTTTCAAGAAGTACCTTTACAATGTTCTTGCCGATATCGTGGATATCGCCCTTTACTGTTGCAAGGATTATCTTGCCCTTAGAAACGCTTTTTTCACCCGTTGACAGAATGTAATTTTTTATTACCTCAAAGCAAGCCTGTGCAGTGCCTGCTGTCTGGATAAGCTGTGGCAGGAAAAGCTTGCCCTTTTCAAATTCTGCGCCAGCCTTATCAAGTGCCGGGATAAGCATATCGTTGACAATGTTCATGGCTTCTGTTTCCTGTAAAAGCTTTGCAGTAAGGTCAGCTGCTTCTTTCTTCAGACCGTTTTCGATAGCATATGGCAAGTCTATCTCAGCTTTTGCACCTGTTGCGGCAGGAGCAGTTTTTTTCTCGCCACCGTAGTGAGAAATAAAGTCAACAGAGTTTTTATCAATGTTTGTCAGAAGCTTGTAAGCACGAACAGTTGCCGTCATAGAATCAATATTAGGATTCATTATCGGCAGGTCAAGACCCTTTGTGAGCGCCATCATAAGAAAGTTGTGATTAACTATCTCTCTGCTAGGCAGACCAAAGCTGATATTCGATACACCGAGAACTGTTTTAAGTCCAAGCTCGTTCTTTACTCGTTCCACTGCATTTACTGTCTGCATAACATTTTCCTGCTCCGCAGAAGCGGTAAGAGTAAGACAATCTATATACACATCTTCTTTTCCACGTTTCTCCATACTATCTTCCAATACACCGACAAGGGAAGTACGCATTTGCTCATTCCAGCTCCGCTCCTTCGTCAGATATCCATAAATAATATCTATTGATAAACACAAAGTTGCTGTCAATGATACTATCAGCAGAACTCTACCAAAAGCGTTTTTTCTATTCATAATCCAATTCTATTTTATGACTTATCATTATCTGCTACTACCAAAACACCTGTTCCCCATCCACATACTCAAAGATCCGTTCATCTACCCCACCCGAATGATTCTTCAGATAAAGTAACGCCCCTTTAGGAACATTATAAACCAATGAATCGGAATTAGCCACCCTAGTTCCCGCAGAAATCCAGCCTCCCTTTCCGGCATAGAAAAGCTCGTACTTATCACCTTTGCGAATAAAATTAACGCGATTTCGCGGAGTAAAGACTATCTTACCAACCGAAACAGGTTTTCCCAAATCAATTCCTGCCCAACCGCCATCCGGCTGGTTATAATCAAAAGAAGTGTATGGGTCACCATCAAAGGCACTCATATACCAATGCCCCTTATCGCCCCCGAAACTTCCCGGTGTACCTATCACCCTTCCTTGCAACGGAACCATATCATTCGGCTCCCTGTAAAACCCGACTTCCGAAACGTTGCAGTAGCTACCCGCAGGTCCGTAGTAGCGCAAATAGCGATATTCTTTCGGATTACTGACATAAACCACATTCTGAAGCCGTACGGGTTTCTCTTCAATCACAAACAAAGTATCTCTTGTCCGGAATCCCGCATCATTGCTGCCTTCGAATACCCCGCCCACCATACGGTCGATGAATGGTTCAATAAACAGGTTGAACTTATGAAGAATCGTAACCCGTTCCTCCCCCTCTCCGTTACCGAAATATCGGAAATAACTCAATTCCTTATGAGCCCAAAAAGGAACAGTCATGGGCACCAACTGTTTATCACGGTAAGAGGACAGGCAAAAAACAGCGTTTCCATCGACATTTTCAAAACTTACCTGTCCATTCCTATACTTACTGACGGCTACCGGAACCCACTCCATGTGTGAAGGAAGACATAAATAGATAAGCTCATCCCGCTCCGGCCGGATAAGAAAGCGTGACTCAGGGATGCAGATCGTCTGTTCGCAATCAGAATAAATATCTGTTACATCCAGCATCAACGGATAGCGGAAAGTAGGATGTATTTTCTCCGGCGGTTGGCTCATCATTTTCATCATGTCCCGGTTGATACTGAACATCCGGCGATAAACCTTTCCCCGGGGTGCGTCGTAAGTGTGCGATTGGATAAGAGGACCGGGATAGAGAAGCGAGCAGAAGAAAGCGTCGCAATGATCATCCGGTACAAAGTTCCAGTAATGGGGCACATTGTTATCACCACGCATCAGCATTTCATCACAACCACTCGGAATGCCCAGAGAGCGACAGATGTAAGTAAACGCATCCGCCAAATCTTCACAGTTACCGGACAGCCAGTCCGCAATTTCCGGCCCTGCGCTATGTTTGGCATAAGAATAAGAAACAAAACGGGGAGAACGTTTCTTCAAAGAATCCAGCAGTGCATCCGCCACAATCCAGGGGAAAACACTCTCGGGTTTAAGACGAATGCTGTCCAACAGAGAATTATATTTATCGTAAAGCCGTTCGCGCCATTCCACCGGACATTCATCCCCCACGCGATAAGGAAGCACATACTCACAAAAGTTCTCAAAAGAAACCTTCTTGCCCCAAGGCTGCTCACGCCAGACCTTGAATGCCCAGTCTATATTGTGAACCAAATAGACGGAATCCACCTCCCGAATATCATACTTCAACTCTGTCCTACCAAATTGTTCGTTCATTCTCCCACGGTTCAGGGAATCCGCAATCACTTCGGGCGACAAAGCCGTTTCATGAAGCATCTTGAAAAATTGTTTTTCATAATCCACCTCTTCGCCCGTATAGTAGTAATGATAGGGCATATTCTCGATCAGGAAACAGGCGGCCTTATACTTCAGCGAATCCACAGCATAGTGATTTAACACCTTTTCCAACTCCGCGCGATTATCACCTGCCTGTATCAGTGCCGTCTCTAAATTCGTCTTGCCGCCACAAGCCATTACTGCGATGGAAAGGGCTATTATTGAAAGAATCTTCTTCATTGTCATCTTCTTTTTTGTGTTTTTATTCTCATTACCGAATAAGAGAAAGGAAGGAATTCGTAATCAAACAACTCTCCAAACTCCCGGAATTCACTCTCACGCGGATAAATACGTTTAGGCTCCTCTGCCGTATTCTCGTCCATGCCGGTAGCGGCCGCCAATGTAAGCACATGTCCTTTCGTCTCAACCCGTGCGCCTCCCACAAGATGGAACCTTACTTTATAAGGAGCATTTGCCGCATTAACCACCTTTACCACTATCTCTCCCGCCTCTCCATCGTATCCGGCAG
>OHOK01000578.1_pt1 | contig 18392 bp, 20 predicted proteins | sample 1569731 | NCBI WGS metagenome assembly OHOK01 (sample SAMEA3879559, study PRJEB24766) | human gut metagenome | biome: human-associated habitat; feature: feces | place: USA | collected 1985/1987
TGACAGCCGAAGCAGTGGAACCGGCGGTCAACCTTCATGCTGGGATGTTTGTCATCGTGGAAGGGACAGCAGGCCATCCCATTCCTGCCGACCTGCACTCCGTAAGATTCCGCAGCCTGCCTTGTGGGGACAGCCTGCTTTACCGCTTCAAACACATTCGATTTTCTCACCTCCAGACAGAGAAAAAGACACCTGGTTTCCGCAGAAAATCAGATGCCTCATAACTCCATATCGTGTTTCTTAGTCGGAGCGATCCGCCCCTCACGTTCCCAGCGTTCCCGGTTATCCCGGTCAGCGTTAATTTTTGCCTTTGCCAGAATATCCATAATGGATTCTTTGGCTTTCTTCTTGACCTGCTCCTTCCCGGCTTGCTTGACTTCCGGCTGCATCAGCGTCCGCTGGATTTTCGCCAGAGCGTGCTGCATGGCGTTTTTGATTTTGGTAATGACCCCATCCAGACGCTCAGCGGCATACTCACGTTCCTTCTTTGGAGCTTTGCGCTCCGGCGAAAGCACCCATTTTTTCGATTCCTCCACCAGACGAATATCTTCCTTGTGCGTCTCCTGCCGGACGGTATCGGTCACCACCTCCACCGCCTTGTCATAGGCCGCATCGGAAACATCATCTAACAGTGTCTCCACGTCCTCAATTTTGAGCTTCAGTTCTTCCAGCTTCTGCTCCTGCGCCGCAAGCTGCTCCTTCTGCTTCATCAGGATATAATCCTGTTTTTCCAGATAGTCCCGCCCGCCGTAGGACGGCTCCTGATCCAGATGTAGCCCATGCCGTCTGGCGATGTCAAACAGAATCGTCCGGCAAACCGCATCAAAGGTCTGCTTGCGGTTGTTGTTCCGGCCTTTGGGCTTCTCAGGGTTTGGGAGAGGGATGCCCAGTTCTTCCAGCGCCTTTTCCTGCTGGGGACACAGTTCCCCGTAGCGGTTCTCACAGTCAAAGACGTGCCGCTCATGGATGTGGGGCGTCCCCTCGTCCAGATGGAGCGCCCAGTCTAAGATGTGGATATGGGAACCGAAGAGGCGCTCAAATTCCTCATAAAACTCATTGACGATGGAAAAAAGCGTGTCCGGCGGGACGGATTCTCCTATCGTGCCAATCTGGTAGATGCTTTCCTCCGGGCAGGTCTTATTGTTTTTTAGCAAGTCCTCCACAGTGCGGTTGCGCTCGGTGTGCCGGGTTTTCTCATTCCGGGCGTTCTGCGCCTCCACATGGTCAGAATAATGCTCGTAGTAGTACATCCGCTCGATTTCCTCAAAGCTGAAATCCGGCTGCTCCGGGTTTTCCCGAAAGTCGTGGGTGGTAAAGCCCCGGTAACAGTCCCAGTACATATTTTTTCTGGCACGCTCAGAATCAATATGTTCGCTATTTTCCACATCGAACCGACGGTCATTGTGCCGGGGATTGTAAGTGCCATGCTTGCCAGATCGCCCATTGTGCCTTGTTAATTTCAAACATTTTTCCTCCTTCCTGCAAAGATGTTCCGGGCTGGGAAGGGCGGCGAAGCCGCCAAACCTGTGAGTTTCTGCGTCAGGTAATACCCAGTACGAATTGACGCAAGCATCAACTCTCCCTGGGCAAGGCGTTTCACCCTTGACCCGATGGGGCGGCTGCCCTCAACCCGCCAAGGCACTTCGTCCTTGACCCGATAATGGCTGCCGCCCTTAACCTGCCAATGGGCTCGTCTCCACTTCGTGTCGGTCGGTGCTTTTGCGGTGTTACCACAAAGGTCGCCACCGGCGACCCGCACCCCTTGACCCCAGCAGTGCGCTGCCACCCCTGCACCCCGGCACAAAGGGCTGGCTGCCCTCTGTACTCCTGCACCGGCGAAGCTGGCCTTCACCGCAGAAGCGGTTTTGCCAGTTTCACCGGCTCCGTATCCGCACATTTACGCCCATAGGCGAGAAGTAGATACAGAATACGCCTGTAGAAATTACCGATCAAAACAGCGGGTGCAGACCCGGCATTTTGCAGTCACTTGCCCTGTGATCAGGCACTTTCCTTTTCTTTACGCAAAACCTGAAACCCGTACTGTTTAGCGTACTCTCTGGCAGCTGCCAGCCGTTCTTCACTGTACGGCGGAACAAGGCGGACAGACAGCCGAGACCTTTCGATCACATAGGTCACGCTGCCCTCCGTGGTGTTGCGCTCCAGCCGGCAAAGCTGGGGATATTTCCGACTGAATTCTGCCAGTCTGCGCTTCAGATCGGCGTTGAAGGTATAAATGCTGGCGGTGCTTTCCGCTTCGTTCCAGTTAATGATGGTTTCTTTCTCATACTTAGACAGCTTCATCATAAAAATCCTCCTCATATTCCATTTCACGGTTATGCTGTTTTCTCTTTTTCGTTCTCATGGGAATTGCCGCCGTTGTCCAGCCAATTAAAAAAGGCTTTCTTGCTGATTTTAATCAACCGGCCACTGCGCACCACCGGAAACCCCGGTGTGTGTACCAGCTCATAGGCGCTGGCTCTGGAAATCCCCATGATATGCTGAATATCCGTAACATCCAAAATCAGGGGCAGCGAATCATAATCATTCCACTTCATTTTTTCTTTCATATCGGTGTTCCTCCTTTATTTAAATTTTTTGATATTTCATTTTCCGCATATTTGCCGTTCTACCTGTTCCGTTTCCTTCATGCTGCCCCTGCTCGACATACATGAGTCATCAGTTTTTCGATGCGCTCGCCCTCCGTTTCAGGAGAGGTCATGGCGGTTTATCTCAGTTCAGACGGTCATTCAGTTGTCAAGGTACACGATGGAACGAAATTACCATCTGATGCCATCATAGCGCCACAAGCTTGACAAAACAATAGTTTTACAGTACTATGAGTGTAACTAATATGACTGAATTGCAAAATTACCATAAATCGAAATGAGGGAATTGTATGGATTTTGAATTTGTGCGGCACGAACCGCTTTATGACCGTATTCTGCTGGTGCTGACACTGGACAGACAGAAAATGAAAGAACGTATTTTGATTGGAGAAGAACTGCAAATCCGGTTTCGTTTACAGGGATATGACGATACAGAGGTGCTTTGTGATGTTACACGCCCTTTGGGAACTATGCTTTCAACCTTTGAGCATGATTCGGACGGCGAATGGAATCGCCTTGGTTTAATACCTCTGAGAGAAGCCCTGCACTCCAATCGTTGGAAACAGCCCGAACTGGAACAGGTGTCCGGTGATTTTCTGGCAAAAAAATATCTCACCGGTGATCCGGTGAGAATGTATGTGGCACTTCGTGTCTGGAATGAATATTTGAAGGCAAGAGAACCACGAGATCGGGAATCTGCCTGTGAACATTTTATTGGGAAAATGAACGGCTTCACAGCCCTATTTATGGGGAATCCGCCCCTTGATTTTGACGAGGATACAGGGAAGCCAAAACGACTGAATATTTCCACGCATATTCATGGTTCTGTGCCGCAGGAAGATACCCGGCTTGACCTCTGGTATCCAGACAGCAAACGGAAAATGGAGTGTGTTGCTGCCTATTCGTCCCTGTATCCGCTGATGATCTATTATCTGAACCGACTGAACGATTGGGGGCTTTATTTTCGGAAATGCATAATCTGCGGGAAAGTATTCCTTGCCAAGAGCCAGCGGTATGAGCTGTGCAGTGATAAGTGTCGTAAAAAGCAATCTCTCCAAAACAAGCGTGAGTTTGATGAACGAGCCAGAGAAAACAATTATGATCTGCTTTACAAAAATGAGTGTCAGAACTGGCGAAACAAAATCAATAAGGCAAAGAAAACTTCTGGATTTCCTTCTGAGCGTCTGGAAGAAATGCTGGCTGCTTTTGAATCCTTCAAAAAAGAAGCCTTGCAGCGGAAACAGGCTGTGAAAAAGAAAACAGCCAGCCCGAAAGAATTTTCAGGCTGGCTTCTCCGGCAGAGTAATATTATTGTGGAACTGGCTGAATCAAAAAACTGACACTTCAGCAGTAAATCATTTCAGAACGAATAATTTCCTCTGCCCGGTGGCGTATGCTGTTCATGTGACCGACCCATGCAAGCTGGTCTTTTGCTTTCAATTCCTCCGTGACTCCCTCTGTTTCTTTTATCTGGGCAATGGTACAATCCAGACGGTTCTGTGCCTGCTCATCCAGATCGGCAAGATATGTCCACAGCTTTCCAGACAGAAGCAATTCATTGTACCGATCAGGACAATACTCTTGCAGATATTCCCTGTGCATCCGTCCCCATCGTCCGATGGGGCGGCTTTCCTCCGGCAGCTGTAAGTCTGGAATATAGTAGTCTCCGACCAGAACATAGTCCAGACCGTTACTGTCATCATGGATATGCTTTTTCAATTTCTCCATAGCGACCTCCTGTTTTCGTTTTATCCGAATCCAGTTGATCGTGTCCCTGTTCATCTGTTATTCAAGGCAACTGAACTCGTCACCATGAATTATGGCATATCCTTCCCTAATTTCTGATAGTTGAGGCCGTGAGAAACCTGGCTGCCCCGGTTCTCGGATTGATTGAAGCTGTCGATAGTCTCCTTGCCCAGCAGCTCCGAGATTTCTTTCAGGGTGGATTTCTCCTTGCCTCCCAAAAACAAGGTGCTGTCACAGTTACCGACGATGGTATCTGCCGCGTCCTTGTAGATGGTCTTTAACTGGCTTTGCGACTGCAAAATAATAGAAGCCGATATCTCACGGCTTCGGATGGTGGCAATCAGCTTATCGAAGTTCGGTATCTGGCCGATGTTGGCAAACTCGTCCAGGATCAGACGGACATGGACAGGCAGCCGCCCGCCGTAGAAGTCATCCGCCTTGTCGCAGAGCAGATTGAAAAGCTGACTATACATGAGGGCGGCCACGAAATTGAAAGTGCTGTCCGTATCTGACAGGATCACAAACAGCGCCGTCTTTTGGTCGCCCAGGGTATCCAGTTCCAGTTCGTCATATTCCATCAGGTCCCGCAGCTCCTTGATGTCGAAGGGAGCAAGCCGGGCACCGCAGGAAATGAGGATGGATTTTAAGGTCTTGCCAGAGACAAATTGTCAAGGACTTTTTAATCAAATTCACAAAAAAGGTGCCAGAAGCACCGTATGGCTCCTGACACCTCGTTTGATAGATTACATTTTTCCGTTCAGCAGGTCTTTGCAGAGATACGCATAGTCTGGCAGCTGGTTGATATATGGCTCCCAGCGCCGCTTGATTTCGGCTAATTCCAGCGGGTCGGCTGCTTCCAGTGCATGATCGTTGCCCGTCATATACAAAACATCCATAGCAACATCATCCAAACACCTGCCGCAGAGATCGGCGGCTGATTCGATTCTGATACCGGTATCCACATAGACTGGATTTACGCCAATCGCCAGCCAGACATAGCCTACCTTGTCCGACCAGAGCAGTTCAAAATCAGGGCTTTGCCGCAGATGTTCCGCAAAGACTTCCTTTACTCGCTCAATTTCATGTTTCTCTTTTTCTGTGTAAAGCATTTTCGTGTCCTCCTTGACAAAAATTTTGGTGCGTACCATCATCAGTTTAGCACAAGGCGGCTTCGTTTATCAGTCTGTCACATCTGCTGAATTTCATTTTTGAGCATACGCTTGATTTTATCGCTCATGGTTTCTGTGCTGGTATTGCTGAAATGGACATGAACCTTGTAGGTTGTCTTGCCGATTTTCTTTACCATCGCTGGCGTGTTTTCCGGCGCTCTGGACGCAGTAGCGGCGTCTGCCACCTGCATAGTACGGGGTTCTCTGTTCATGGCGCTCCTTTCTCCGAACGGGTCTGTGCCGCCCGGTAAAAAATCAGTCGTGCTTACTGTTTACAATGTCTTTTGCTGTCTGTCGGGTAGCACCGGCATTTTCTTCCCGGAAATTCTTCCCGTCAAAAAGAATCGGCGCACACCGTTCCAAAATACGGTCATAGATACGGGCGTGGGCCAGATCAGGCGGGTTTTTCAGCTCGGACAGTTTCAAGTTTGTTGTGATAATCATGGGCCTGCGGCTGCGGTAGCGGCTGTCAATGACGAAAAACATCTGCTCCATAGCATATTCGGTACTGCGCTCTACTCCCAGATCGTCAATGATAAGCAGGTCATACTCGTCAAAGCTGGCAATAAACTCCGACCTGTCCTCAGAGAACATCCCGGTCAGGCGGTTCAGAATGGTGGGAAAGTTCGTCATCAGCACCGGCACATCCCGGTCAAGCAGGGCGTTGGCGATACAACCGGCGAAAAAGGACTTGCCGGTTCCCACATCCCCGAACAACAGCAGGCCGGTATTGTTCTTGTAAGCCTCCTTCCAGTTCTCCACATAGGCGCGGGCCTTGTCCATCAATGGGTTTTTGCCGTTGTCGTTGGCAAAGGTGTAGTCATAGAGATAGCGGTCTTGCAGGCCCTGTGCCTTTCGGCGTTTGATACGCTCCATGCGGCGCTGCCGTTCTTCAGCAGTCTTGCGCTGTTCCTCGGCCTCCCGCTGGCACTGGCAGATACAGCGGGGCATGAAGTAGCCTGGTTTTCCAAAGCATGGCACAACAGTCTGCCTCTGGCCGCCGCACTTCTTACAGTGAATGAGGCCGTCTGTCGGGTCTATGTACTCGTCCCCGGCCAGTTCCACACCGGCGGCTGCCTTGTCGATCAGCGCCCGGATTTCTGCGGTAATCTCAATCATACGGTTTCATCCTCCTTTACGCTGTAATCCCGGTTGCGGGTGGGCGGGGCTGCTTTCTTCGCGTCCTCACCGGCCCAGCGCCGGATGGTGGCGGCATGGCTCTGATACCGCTTGCCGGTAGAGGCCATGTACTCGGACAGCTTTTCGATGTACTGGCCCCATACGGTGGGAAAGCCGGCCTGCAAGTCTGCCATTTCCTCGTCCGTCAGGAAAACATTCTGGTAACGGCCATAGGCGCGGGCGGAGCGTCCCTTCTCTATCTCTCTCTTTATCTCTATCTCTTTCTCTAACTCTATCTCTATCTCTGGTGGACGAATGTCGGACAAATGTCCGCCGTTTGTCCGGGGCGCGGAAAGAGCCTTGTTTTGGAGCCTCGCAGCCCGCTTTCGCTCAGCCTCGGTAGAGGACTGGCCGATTAAAAGTTCGATGTTGCTCATGTAGAATGTGCCGCTGTCCAGCACCTCCACAAGACCCAGCTTCAAAAAGATCTGCAAGGCTCTCTCCACAGTGCCAATCTGCTGGCGGGTAATGGTGGCGATCATCTGCGCCGTGTAAGGAATGTCCTCGTCAAGTTGAAGCCGTCCACCATGTTTCAGCGATTTCAGATACAGCTTGAGCAGAATGTTGGAATACAGCACACCATCCTGCATACTTTCCAGCAGCACGATGGAATCATCGTCAAAATAGTTTTCTTTGAGTTTCAGGTAGTAATATTTTCGATTGTCTGACATGGGTTCCTCCTTGGGGTTTCTCTTGGGATTCTGTACGCATTTTAAGGCTATTTTAGGGGTCAGAGGATAAATCTATCAGCCTGCCTTTGACACCCTCGAAAAAAGCCTTGATTTACAAGGGTTTTTCAGCCCCTAAAGCGTGACATTTCTCCCGTTGTTTCCGCTTGCGCTTTGCGGCGTTGATCCGCTTCATGCGTGCGGCACATTCCGGGCAGTATTTGGCCCGGTTGGAACCGGGGGTAAACAGCGCCCTACATACGGCGCACCTCTTCGCATTCATCCGGTGGAACAGTGCCGTTTCCAGTTCCTTATCCTGCGGCAATACCGCCGCCCGAAACCACCTGCACAACAGGGAGTAGGAAATAGACTGGACACAGACACATTCCTCCCCATCGTCCAGGGCGATACAGTTTCCGTCGATGTAGTTACAGCACTCATGCACCAGCCTCCGCACTCTGCGGTACTGGCGGTAATCCATGACGGGGATAGGTTCAGACTTATTGTTCTTCATAAATGATTTCTTTCATAAAGTTGGTAACCTCCTTAAATGAATTTATTGTTAAATATTCGTGCAAAGTATTGTTTTCTTCGTGCAAATGGCATATACTATAATTGCCAGCAGAAAGGGGTTGATCGTATGGCTGGAAATACCACAAACATCAGTATCCGCATGGACGCAGATTTGAAAGCGCAGGCGGACGCACTGTTTACTGAACTTGGCATGAACCTGACTACGGCGTTTAACATCTTTGTGCGCCAGTCGCTTCGTGAAGGCGGCATTCCCTTTGAAGTAAGGCTGGAACAGCCGAACAAAGAAACGGTTGCTGCCATGCTGGAAGCGGAAAGGATTGCAAAAGACCCGTCTGTAAAGGGCTACAATGACCTTGACGAGTTATTTGCTGACCTGAAAAGATGAAAGAAACCAAATATACCGTCAAGTACACGACCAGTTTCAAAAAAGACTACAAACGAGCCATCAAGCGTGGCTTGAAGATTGAGCTGCTGGAGCAGGTCGTAGCGTTGCTGGCGATGGGCGAACCGCTGCCGGATAAGAACCGTGACCATGACCTGTCCGGCGATTGGGCAGGCCATCGGGAATGTCATATTCTCCCGGACTGGCTGCTTGTCTACCGCATAGAGGATGATGTTCTGGTGCTGACGCTGGCCCGCACCGGCACACACAGCGACTTGTTCGGCAAATAAACAGTCTGCCGCCGTATGGGGAAACCTGTACGGCGGTTTTTCTGTGTGCAAAAGTATGTCGTGAAATGCGATGCACTTGATATGGGTACGCCAAAATGCAGTATCCTTTACCGATCCGGCTCCCGGTCGTGAGGCTTGTCCCTTTCCTGTCGGGACAGCTGCTCGGCGGTTTTGCGGAGCCGTTCCACTGCTTTCAAATCCTCCCGCATGGATTTCATGGCAAGCGTGTCCGTCTGCTTTCCGGCGGTCAGCTGGTCGATCTCCCGCTGCCATGCCTTCGGGGTTATCCCCTCGCCGCTGTCTTTCAGTTCTTTCAGATACCGGGCTGCTGCATCATACAGGATCAGTTCCCGGCTGTGGCGCTGCTCAAACTGTTCCCGCTTTTCCGGCTTTACTTTGGCAAGCTGCTTGTGGATGGACTTGTACTGGTTGTACTGTTCCCACATCTCCCCGCGTTCGGTAAGAATGGCGATCCGGCGCTCAGCCTTGACGATCTTTCCGCGCAGGTCATAGTAACGGCTGTTCATATCAGCGATTTTTTCATGAAGCTGCTGCATAGACTGGATGCCGTTTGCCTGCAAAAAGCTGAATAGTGCAGCGCTTTCCTGCAAAGCCCGGATTTTGCCGGTGCGGGTGCGGGGAGCGTCCAACTGCTGCTGGGCCTCCCACAAGGCGGTCAAGCTGCTTTGCTGTGTTTGTGGTTTTTCCGTTTCGGCTTTCGACCAGCGATAAAGACGGGTAATGCGGGCTTTGATTTCTTTCAGCAGCTTGTTGTCGGCGGCGATCTGCCGGTTTACTTCTCCCTTGTCGGTGCGGATACCGCGCTTTTCCATTTGGCTGGCGGCTGGCCCCAGATGGACAGAGGGAATCTTATCAATGCCCTGCCGCTTGTAGCTGCGGTGGTCAATGCGCTCCGGTCTACCGGCAGATTCCAGCGCCCGGTTGGTGTAGGCTGCCCACGCTGCCCGCCAAATCTCCACATTTCCTTTATCGTTCCAATCGGTTGTATCCTCACGATGATTTTTCCAGCCGCCTTTCCCATCCGGGATACGCTGTCCATTCTCGTCCAGATCGTATGCCTTGCGGCACTTTGCACCCCACTGTCCATTTTCTTTCAGAGGCCGGAGCGTCAGCATGATATGGACATGAGGGTTGCCGGTTCCCTTGTCATGGATAGCAAAGTCGGCGCACATTCCTTTGTCTACAAAGTTGTCCTTCACATAGGCGCGCACAAGGGCAAGCTGCTGTTCACCGGACAGTTCACGGGGCAGGGCTGCTTCGATCTCGCGGGCAAGCTGGCTGTCCCTTGCTTTCTCGATTTGCTCCACGCTGTTCCAGAGGGTGGAGCGGTCTGCAAACTCTGGCGGGGCGTGGGCAGGCAGCATGATCTCCGCATGGACAATGCCGCCTTTCCGGGTGTAGTCGTGGGTCATTCCATCCCATTCATTTGTCAGCTTGGTTCCGCTGCGGTAAGCAGCTGCGGCAACGGCAGAACGGCCCGCGCTGCGCTTTATGATACTGACGGGAATATGACAGAAATCTATGGGGAACACCTCCTTTCAGTGAGGGGATAACAGGCTCTGTGGAGCCGGACAAACGCAAAGCGGGTGTCTGGCTGCGCAGAGCGCACAAGGGGTTTGGGGAGCGTAGCTTCCCATCGCGGACGAAGTACGCAACGCCCCCGGCAGGGCGCACAGCACCGGCAACGGTGTATAAGTGCGCCCTTGTAAACAAGGGACTTATGGCGTGTCCCCGGATTTTGGCAGGTTTGCAGTCAATTCCGCAGCCCCCGGAAGATGGGACAGGGCAATCAGAAATGCTTTGACCTCTGCGCCGGAAAGGTCGGGAGCCAACGGGAAAATCCCCTCCAAAACGGCTCCACGCTCAATCAGGCGGCGGGTGCGAACCCTGCGTTCTTCGTTCCGCTGCTTGTTCTCCAAAATCTTCTTTCGGTTTTCAAGCTGCCGAATCTCCTTCAGGACTTTCTCCCGTTCTTCTTTTTGGGGGTGGGCTGTAATTTTTTCGTTCATGTCAGGCACCTCTTTTCTTTGGAAATACTCATAGATTGACCGTCCATTTCTGTCGAGCAAAGTACCGGCGCAGCCTCCGCAGTGCGGCATGGATGGATTTTCCCGCCTGCGATGGTGTGATACCCTCCATTGCGGCAATATCTTTCACTTTCATACCCAGCATATAGCGGGCATGGACACGGCGAGCCTGCATAGGCGGCAGGGAAGAAATGGCTTCGTACAATCGCCGTATCAGTTCTTCGTATTCGGCTAATTCTTCTTTTTCTATCAGGTAGTCCTCCGGCGATGGCTGCGCCCAGCCGATGGCGGCATTTTCGATTCCATCGTTACAATCGAGGGAATAAAACGCCTTATACCGGAACATCTTGCGATCTCTGGCGGCCTCGGCTCTCTTGTCCAGAAGAAACGCTTCGACGATCTCATCGGACACCTCCACAAAAATGTCCTCTTTGCAAAATGGATAATATTGTTTGAGATTGATGGTCTGCATAGGCACGCCCTCACTCTGTTTGGAAAAGGCCATCATAGCAGCGGCGCATATTCCGCAGACCCCGGCGGATGGCAACGCTAACCTTGCTGCTGTGGACGCCCTCTATCCGAGAGATTTCCGGCCGCTTGATACCGGCAATGTAGTAGGCGTGAACACGGCGGGCCTGTGTCGGAGTGGCATGAGCCAGAGCCACCGGCAGAGCTGCAATCAGGTGCAGGCGGGTGGTCATTTCTTCTCGTTCCAGCAAAATATCTTCCGGCGATCTGCTGTGTTCCAGTGCGTAATTTTCCAGCCAGCTGTATGCGTCCAGAGAGTAGTAGGCGCGGTGGTAGACTTTCCGACGCTCATAGTTCTCCATCTCCCGCTGGGCCTGATACATCGCTGCCCATACCTCGTCCGTAACATCCACAAACTCGTCATGCCGGTAGTGGGGATACATCCACCGCAGATTGATTGTTTTCATAGGCTTACCTCCTGAAAATCGGAGAGGCGGGCAGCTCGTCCGCTGTCCGCCCCTCGCTGAGATAAGGGAAATGATCCCTTTCACTTGGTAGCCAGAAAACAGGTCATTCGTTAAGCCTGTTCTCAAAGAAATTTATAAATTTTTTTCTGACCGCCTCCACACTTTGATACACAGCCACTTTGGAGCAGCCGCACAGCACACCGATCTCTGCAAGGCTCAGCCCGTCAAGCGCATAGAGCAGGAACCGGCGGCGCTGGGCCTCGGTACAGGTGTCCAGAACAGCCATCAGCTCATGCAGCGTTTCCATGCGGCAAAGGTATTCCTCCGGCGTTTCGCCGTAGCCCCCTACACCATCGGTGGTAATGATGTACTCGTCAAACTCCCGGCCATCCCAATGCCGCCGCTGTTCATGGAACAGGTTCTCCGTTTTGTGATCGGCCCGGTCAAGAAATTCATAGACTTCCAGCGTAACCTCCACGGCCACAGCTTGTCCGTTATAATTGATGGTAACTTCCATCTGCCTTTCCTCCATTCAGATTTTTTGGGTAAATCTGAATGGGGCGGCGGGGAGCGACATCGGGGATAAAGTTCGGGCCATGCTGGCCCGATGTTACGGCCCCACAGGTATGAAAAAACGCCCGGACAGCAGAAAGCTATTCGAGCGCAAAAACTCCAATATTCACTTACAGAATGACAATTTTCGCACCGGCTACCAGACGGGGCCTGTTCGTTGACTGGGCTTTTTTTGACGGTAGTGAAATATCGTCTGAATTTGTCGGCGGTCAATGTGCTTCATGGCGGTTCCCTCCTAAAGCCGCCGTGTCAGCGTGTAGTCGTCACTCCTTTGTTGAGGGCATAAGGAACGGCGGCCTTGATGTACTCAAAACCGCCGCAGTACCCGGAAAATCCATTATGGGCGCACGAAGCTGCCTGCCCTGCAACGGTTTTTTTCTTTCCCCGTCTTGCGGGGCAGGATCGCTTGGCTTATTCGGTTTTAGTCTTGCTCTTGTTCGACTGCCTCTTTCAGCCGGTCAAAACTCTCATCGCTGATGATGTGTTCAATCCGGCAGGCGTCAGCCTCCGCAGTCCTGGGGTCAACGCATGCGGCGATAAGCTGCTCGGTAAAGAAACAGTGGCGTTCATAGATTCTTTCAGCCACCTCGCGGCCCACATCGGTCAAATGGAGAAAGTGATCTTCGTCCATCATAAGAAAGCCGCCGTCCCGCAAGGTAGCCACTGCATGGCACACGCTGGGCTTTGACACCTCCATGTGCCGGGCCACATCTACGGAGCGCACCATACCGCGTTTCTTTTGGAGAACAAGGATGGTTTCCAGGTAGTCCTCCCCGGACGCATGAAGTTTCATCTGAACCTCCTTTACTGAGCCAGCTTCCAGCCGATGGCCTCCTGTCTGGCCGATACAAAATCGGCATACAGGCCCTTTTGCTGGATCAGCTCCGCATGAGTGCCGCGCTGGACGATATGAGCGTTGTCCAGTACAAGGATCTGATCGGCGTTGCGGACGGTTTTCAGACGGTGGGCAATCATGATGATGGTCTTGTCATGGGTCAATGCCTCGATAGCCCGCTGCAATTCATCCTCATTCTCCGGGTCAACGCTGCTTGTTGCCTCGTCCAAAATGATGATAGGTGCGTCCTTCAGCATAGCGCGGGCGATGGAAATCCGCTGTTTCTCGCCGCCGGACAAAGTACCGCCTCCCTCGCCAATCACGGTGTCATAGCCATCCGGCAGGGCAGAAATAAAGTTATGGCAGCAAGCCTTTTTCGCCGCTTCAACCACTTGCTCATGGGTAGCATCCGGGCAGCCAAACTTGATATTGTTCTCAATCGTATCTGCAAAGAGGTATACGCTCTGGAACACCATCGAGATATTCTTCATCAGGCTGTCCAGCTTAAAATCCCGTACATCTGTACCGCCTATGGTAATCTTCCCGGCATTCACATCCCAAAAATGGGCAATCAGGTTGCACATCGTTGTCTTTCCTGCCCCGGAAGGGCCGACAATGGCCGTAGTCGTTTTTTCGGGAATGGTAAAGCTGACCTGATCTAATATCTTGCGGTCTGCGTAGGAAAAATCCACCTTGTCAAACACGATCTCGCTGGACTTCGGCGTAATGTCAGCGCCTTTCTCGTCCATCACCGGCGTGTCATCAATGGAGTTTGCCGTATCCATCGAGGCCGCCAGCATTTGCAGCAGAGAGGCCATATTCCCGGCGTTCTCCAAATCGTTGAACACCATGAAAGAAGCAATCACCAAAATCAAGCCGTAGGCCAGCGATAGGGAGCCGTCCAGCCAGAACCAGACCGAGGCCAAAAGCAACAGGACGCTAAACACCCGGACAACGGCCTGTTTGATGGCGTCATAGGGAACACTGGCCTTTGTCAGTTTCAGGTTGTCCCGGCAGCTCGCCTTAATTGCACTGCCGATAGACTGCGTGCTGTCCCGTTCCAGTCCAAATGCTTTGACAATCCCCATCCCCTGAATGTACTCCAACACAGACTCCACAAGGGACTCCTGTGTGTGCTGGCGTACCCCGCTGAGCGCGGCAGATTTGCGAAGCGCCAGTTCCGCCGCCGCAAGGTAAATCAGGACACCGGCAGCGGCCACAAGACCGATCCGCCAGTCAAATACCAACAGGACGATGACGAGGGCAACCGAGTTGAAAAAACCGCCCAGCACTGACACCAGGACACGGGCTGCTGAGTTCTCTACATCACCCAAAGTTGTTGTGACAATGGCGGTAATATTCCCGATACTATTCTTGTTGAAGTAGCCCATCGGGATGTAGCGCAGCCGATCTCCGATGTGGATACGCTTTTCCGCCACCATGCAATAGCCGGTTTCCGTCTGCTCCATCGTGGAAAAATAGGTCGTGATGATACGCCCAATGAGGGAAACGGCCATAATTCCCAGCGAAATGCAGATAAACTTTCCGTCCCGGTTGTCAGATACTAACGCGCCGATCACTACAAAGAGGGCGGCAAACTGCATGGCTGAAAACAGCCCGGACAGGAATGAGAATAACAGGGATTTTTTTAGAAGCCTCTTTTTGCTGCCTGCAAAAGCAAAGATTTTTTTCAATGTTCCATACATCTGACAACACCCCCTTACATCTGGTCTTTCGCGCCGATGTGCGCCTGCCACATATCCCGGTAGAGGGGGCAGGTTTCCAGCAGCTTCTCATGCGTACCCTGTGCGTGGATGGTTCCATCCTTCACCACAACGATGTTATCTGCGCCAACAATGGTAGACAGCCGGTGTGCGATCACAATCAGGGTCTTGCCGACAGTTAAAGTGGAAATGGCTTTCTGCACCAGCGCCTCATTCTCTGGGTCGATATAGGCAGTTGCCTCGTCCAAAATGACAACCGGCGCATTTTTCAGCATGGCGCGGGCGATGGCAATCCGCTGGCGTTCACCGCCGGAAAGATGGGAACCGGCGCTGCCGACAACCGTATCATAGCCATTATCCAGCTTGCGGATAAAGGCGTCGCAGCCGCTTTGTTTGGCTGCCTGCTCCACCTCTGCGTCCGTGGCACTGGGTCTTCCCATGCGGATATTCTCCCGGATACTGCGGTTAAACAGGTAGTTGTCCTGAGATACATAGGAAATCTGGTCTGCAATTTCAGACAGCGGCATATCCTTCAGCTCATGGCCGCCGAGGGTAATGCTGCCGGATGTAACATCCCAATACCCGGCAATCAGCTTCGCCACCGTAGACTTGCCGGAGCCGGACGGCCCTACAAGGGCGGTCATGGTTCCGGGGTGGATGGCGAGATTCACATCATGCAAAACCTCTGTTGTCCCGTCATAGGAAAACGACACAGACCTGAGAGAAATGCCGGTATCTTCCAGCTTGATCGGCGTTTCTTTATGGTTCAGTTCTTCGGCGTTCAGAAGCTGGTTGATTTCTTCCACATTTGTCCCCAGTACAGCCAAATCGTCCGTAAAGGTAAAGGCCGCAATAATCGGCCCGATCAGCCCCAGCGAGAAAATCACAATAGACAGGAAGGTGGAAAGCTCCAGACTGCCGGAGAGCCAGAACGCAAAGCCGCAGGGCAGCACGCAGATTAGCACTGAGGGCAGGATGGCGTTGTAGGCGCTCATGGTTTTCTGGTTTTCACGCATCCAGTCCACATAATAGTTGGCGTTATAATTCACCGCGTCAGAATATTTTTTGTAGGAACCGGCGGACTGGCTGAACGCTTTTACCACCTCAATCCCGCCGATGTATTCTACAATGGCGTTTGCCATCTGCTTTCCCGCTTTAACCGCGCCCTCCCATTTGACGGGATAATTCTTCATACCGGCGGACATGACAGCAAGGCCCACCACCAGCGTAACAAGGGACAGGAGCGCCATGCGCCAGTCCATAACGAACAGATATACGACAATCACCAAAGGCACCAGCACATTTGCGGTCATTTCCGGGAGCAGGTGTGCGAAGGTCGATTCCATGCCTTCAACCCGGTCAACAATCGTCGTTTTGTACTGGCCGGACGGAGTATCTAAAATCGTCCCCATCGGGACGCGGGCCAGCTTTGCAGTGATATTCTCTCGCAGATCGCGCAGCGTGTAATAGGTCGCCGTGTGGGAAATCGTTGTAGAAAGACTGGAAAACAGCACTTTCCCAAAGTAGCCGCACAATGCAATAATACCAGCGGTCACATAGCGGGAAAAATTCTGTTCCCCAGACAACATCATTGTGACAATATTCGCCACGTAGAAATAGGGCACCATCTGGCAGGCCACGCCTAATACCGCAAGGATAACACTGCCGATGAATTTTCCATGATAGGGCTTGCCCCATCCCCATAAGACGCCTATGGGCGACTCTTTCTTTTCCTCCTTCATTCTGTGGACACCTCCTTCTTCATATCACTCAGAAAAAACTTTAGCAGGCGTTTTCGGCCATCGCTGTCCTCTATGGAATAACTTTCCTGAATTTGCCCGTTTTCTAAGTGAAGGACATAATTGCAGCAGCGTAGAATAAATTCCGGGTCATGTGTTACCACAAGTGCGGTTCTTCCGGCATTTGCCACTTGATTAACAACATTGGCAACCTGCCTCATGTGAAACAGGTCAAGACCGCTGGTCGGTTCATCGAATAAAATCAGAGGGCGCTCCGAAGCAATCGCAGAGGCAACTGCCACGCGCTGCTTTTGGCCGCCGGACAGTCCCATCGGGTGGCAGTCCTCAAAGGAAAGCAAGTCCATCGCCTGCAAGATTTCTCTTGCCCTCTGCTTATCCTCGGTTCTCATACTGAGCAGAATTTCATCCAGAACACTTTCAGTAAAGAGCTGGTGGTTTACATCCTGCATGACCATATAGCAGAGTTTCAATCGTTCTTTTCTGGAATAGTTCTTGCTCTGATCCTGCACCGTTCCTTTGAAGTGCTTTTCCAACCCGCAGAGGCACCGGGCAAAGGTGGATTTTCCCGCACCATTATGTCCGATGATGGCCGTGGCGCTGCCGGATGGGAAAGAGGTTTCCGTTATATGCAAGGTTTCCGGCTCATGCTTATAGGCGAAGGACACATTCTTTATCGTCCAAACCGCCTCATTCATTCTCTGCGGCGTGCCTTCAACTTCTGAAAGCCCCGCAAGATCAAGAGGGCGCAATCCCATATCATCGCGCTGTCTTGCCGACAGGCCGCAAAATTCCTCTGCTGTATAATCACCTTCGATTTCTCCATCTTTCAGGTACAGGACACGGTCAAAGAGGCCGGACAGATAATACAGCCGATGTTCAGAGATGATGATGGTCTTTCCCTGCGATTTCAAAGTAAAGAGTAGCTGTCGAAAATCAGCGATAGCGTATGCGTCAAGGTTGGATGATGGCTCATCAAGCACATAAATATCCGGGTCAATCGCCGCTGCCGATCCGCAGGCGATTTTTTGCTTTTCACCGCCGGACAAAGAAAAAATACTTCTATCAAGCAGCGGCTCCAACTTTAGCTGTGCAGCTACACGCTTTACACGGTCACGCACAAGATCTTCCGCTATGCCGTGATTCTCTGGGCCGAAAGCCAGTTCGCTGGTCGTGTCCACATTGAAAAACTGAGAACGCGGATTTTGAAATACAGAACCGACTTTCAGAGAAATATCAAACAGTGACAGGCCACGGGTATCCTTTCCATCCAGATAGACGGAGCCGGTATAAGTCCCCTCATGATAATGAGGGATCAAGCCGTTAAACAACCGGGTCATGGTTGTTTTCCCACAGCCGGAAGTCCCGCAGAGCAGGACAAAAGAACCGTCCTCAATAGTGCAGGAAATATGTTTCAAAGCGCCACCGGCCTGCCTCTCACTGTCGGGAAGGGTACTGGCAGGATAAGAAAAGGACACATCTTGACATTCAATCATTTTCTTCACCCCCTTGCGGCAAGCACATAGATTTGCGCTGCAAATGCTCCCAGACAGATCAGCAGGAAAATAACATCCTGCACATGAAAACCCAGCTTACAGATATTCGTCCGTTTTACCGGGCCTCCCAATCCCCGCGTAAGGGCTGCCTGGGACAGTTCCTCCCCGATTTTGACGGAGCAGATCATCATGGGGACAATCCGATACTCTAAAATCGCACCGACTTTTCCACCACCAAAGCGGACGCCACGCATCCGCATGGCGTCCCCAATAGCGCTCCATTCTTCCGCAACCGTGGGAAAGAAGCGAAACATCACAGACATGGGAATGGTGATCTGCTGCGGCAGGTGGAGCCGTTCCATCGCCGCAACAAATTCGCTGACCGTGGTTGTCGTTACCACGAAATATCCCATGACCACGCTGGGGGTGAACCGCAGAAGAATACCAACG
>OHOK01000588.1_pt1 | contig 18175 bp, 20 predicted proteins | sample 1569731 | NCBI WGS metagenome assembly OHOK01 (sample SAMEA3879559, study PRJEB24766) | human gut metagenome | biome: human-associated habitat; feature: feces | place: USA | collected 1985/1987
TGCCCTAACAGGTAACAACGAATTGTAACGTCCATAGCTTCCGCACCCTCTTTTAATACGTCCGTTCCATCCTGTCCGAACTCTTCCAGGGCTTCCGCTAATAAATCCCAGTTGTGCGCTAATGCTTCCTCGGCTTTCCAGGCGTTGCAATAGTAAGACCCGGAAGCGTTGCCCGTGACGCTGTCACACGTCCAAAGGTCATCATTCAGTTTCTCTTCCAGTCCGTCACGGTTACCCGCCCATTCTGTCAAGTCGATTTCCTGCTCTACATAATCCCGAACATCTGCGGTTACCTGCTCTAAATAATCATACATAATTGTTTACCTCCTATTTGTTTGCGCTGCCCTGGCGGGCGGCTGTGGTTTCTAACTTGTTTATCAAGTTTTATCTTGATACAAGTATATCAAGATATATCTTTATTGTCAAGATATTTCTTGAAATTCTTTCAAACTTTTCACCACGTCCCGCCGCTCTGCCTGTGGTGCAGGCTGTCCCGGTCATCCTGCGGACAGACCCCGGCGGGGGATATAGACCCATGGCAGCCGGGGCGGGTGAGCCTGGAAAATCCCGCAAAAATAAAAAAGATTCAAGATATAACTTGACAAGATAGAACTTTAATGCTATCCTTATCTTGAACAGGAGGAAAACGTATGACTTCAAAAGAACTGATTAAGACTCTGATGACAGAGCATGATATAACGAATGCTGAGATGGCAAAGACCTTGGGTATTACGCAGGCGGCTCTCTGGGATAGACTGAACCCGAAGAAGAGCGATAACACTACAGTTGCAAAACTGGGTGATATGTTGAGTGTTATGGGATATAAAATTATGGTTGTTCCCGATGAAACGCCTATCCCCGAAGGTGGATATGAGGTTGGTCAGACAGACATGGTAGGGTAAAATCGAATTTTTCACTAAGTTTTTATAGTAAAGACTCTACTAAGAAAACTTATACAGATTTTCTGATTTACCCTACCACGCTGAGAGAAAGGATGGTGAAACCATGTTTTATATTTTATTCTGCTGCCTGTGGTTCCTATGGTGGTGTATTAAATCATTCTTCTGGCTTTGTGCATGGGTCACCTGGAATATCGTAGTCAGACCTGTGGCATGGTGCTTGTGCCTGCCCTTCAAGTTAATATGTAGCCGTAAGTGAGTTACGGTTTTGTCCAATGGGACTGTCTTAATTGACGGTTCCATTTTTTTGTTTACGGAGGTATGTATGGATTATAGTAAGATGAAAAGCAGCATTGACCGGGCTATCTTAAAGAGTCCGCTTGATGTTGCAGCCTATGATGATAAGTTCGCCCTGTGCCGTGACTATGAGGGTACAGAGTTCCGACTGGCTCACGAATGGAACCAGACTTTACAGGAGGAAATCAGAGCAGGACTGAAACTGGCAGTGGATACCAGGGATTTTAAGACAGCAGAGGAATTTGACAATCTGCTATTTCGCTCCCTACTGTTTTGTGCGCCCCATTATTTTGACGCATACTTGCAGGCAGTAGAATACGGAAAGCCGCTTGACAAGAAGTTCTACCTGCCCCGCCGTCATTACCTTAGACGATATGTAGAAGGATACCAGGAAGTTCTTGAGGGAAAACTGGACTTTCTGTCCATTTCCATGCCGAAACGATGTGGTAAGTCTCAGCTTGGTATCAACTTTACGAATATGCTTTCTGGTAAATTTCCAGACCGCTCTACGTTGATGGAAGGTACAGGTGATGACCTTGTTCAGTCTTTCTACAAAGGTTGCCTTGAGTACATTCAGCAGCCGAACGATTATCATTTTTATGATATTTTCCCAGAGAGCAAACTGGTACAGACCAATGCCGATACGAAGGTCATCAATCTTCTGCATAAGTCCCGATTCCCTACTGTCATGTGCCGTTCTATTGACGCACGGCAGGTAGGTCTTTCGGAAGCAACCAATCTTCTCTACCTGGATGACTGCGTAGAGGGACGTGAGGAAGCGAAGAATAGACAGCGGCTTGATGACAAGTGGGAGGTCATTTCGGGTGATATTATCGGACGTGCTATTGAGGGTACGCCTATCGTTATCTGCGGTACACGATATTCTCTATATGACCCTATCGGTCACTTACAGGAGGAAATGCGGAAGCAGGGCAAGCGGTGCAAAATCATTGAAACCCCTGCTCTTGACCCTGTGACAGATGAGAGTAACTTTGAATACATTCGTGAGGGCAGGAAGGTTTTCACCACGCAGTATTTCCGTGACCAGAGAGAAATGCTTTCGGCAGAGCAGTTTGAGTCTGAGTTTCAGCAGCAGCCGTTTGAAGCGAAAGGTATTCTTTTCCCGGAAGCGTCCTTGAACCGATACTTTGAACTCCCTGTAGACCGTGAGCCAGACAGTATCATTGCTGTCTGCGATACTGCGGACAAGGGTGCTGACTATTGTTCTATGCCGATTGCTGCGGTGTACGGAGATGAGGTCTACATTGTAGACGTAGTGTTCGATGACTCCCCGCCAGAGGTCACTAAGCCAGAGTGTGCAAAGGCTCTGATGGACAATCTTGTGGTGGCAGGAACCTTTGAGTCGAATAATGCAGGTACATATTTCGCCAGGGATGTACAGCAGATTTTGACTGACCGAAAGTATGTCTGCAATATCCGAACGAAGAGGACTATTAGCAATAAGCAGACCCGTATCGAGTTCGCTTCTGATAACATTATCAAACACTTTTACTTCAAAGACCCGTCACTCTACGCACGGAACAGTCAGTATGCCATGTTTATGAAGCAGGTCACAACCTACACCCGGTCTGGTAAAGTGCCGCACGATGACGCACCCGACTCTCTTTCTCTGCTTGAGAATGAACTGCGTGGACTGGTTGGAGCGAAGGTTGAAGTGTTCAAAAGACCGTGTTAATTTACACAAAAACTCTTCATACCTATTATCAAGAAATCTCTTGAAATAACCATTGAAGAGTGCTATAATTACAATAGAAATATTAGGATTGGAGGTGGCTTGCGTGTCTTTCGGTTTATACGGTAGACGCATGATAAAGTCTGATGAAACCGAAGTGACCGTTGAGAACGTGGTTGCGATTCTCAATAAGGCACTTCCTTATCACTGGGAGAATCGCAGTGAAATTCAATATCTGTGGTACTACTACAGAGGATTACAGCCGATTCTCAACCGTGAGAAACAGGTTCGTCCAGAGATTTGTAATAAAATCGTGGAGAACCGGGCGAATGAGATTGTGTCCTTCAAGTCTGGCTATTTGATGGGCGAACCTCTACAGTATGTTTCCCGTGGTAACGGTGATAACTTATCTGACGCAATCAATCAGCTTAACGAATTTGTGTTTGCCGAAGAGAAGCCCGCAAAGGATAAGGAACTTGCTGACTGGTTCCATATCTGCGGTACGTCGTTCAGAATGGTTCTTCCTGATGAGGGCGTAGATGAGGACGATGACTCCCCATTTGAAATCTACACACTTGACCCACGAAACACTTTTGTAGTGTACAACAACGGTCTTGGAAACAAGCCTCTTCTGGGTGTCAAATATGTGGTGGATGACAACGGCATAGTTCATTATAGTTGCTACTCTGACCATGAGTATTTTGAGATTGTAGAATCTCATATCATCAAGGTAGAGCCGCACATTCTGGGTGATATTCCCATCATCGAATATCCTCTGAACATTGCCCGTATCGGTGCGTTTGAGTTGGTTATCCCGCTCCTTGACGCAATCAACCTTACGGATAGTAACCGCCAGGATGGTGTTGAACAGTTCATCCAGGCACTCATGCTTTTTCATAACGTAGACATTTCATCTGACGATTATGAGAAGCTGAGAGAGGAAGGGGCTATTAAGTTCCGGGATATTGACCCTCAGTTGAAAGCCGAAGTATCTTATCTGACCAGTACTCTGAACCAGGGTGAAACGCAAACTCTGGTTGACCATATGTACCAGACGGTATTGACTATCTGTGGTATGCCGAACCGCAACGGTGGTACGTCTACCAGTGATACCGGGTCTGCGGTCATTATGAGAGATGGTTGGTCTGCTGCGGAAGCAAGAGCAAAGGACAGCGAATTGATGTTCAAGAAGAGTGAGAGGATTTTCCTCAAGCTGATTCTGAATATCTGCAAAACTCTGAAAGGCATGGACTTGAAGGTTTGCAATATTGAAATTCGCTTTACCCGAAGAAATTACGAAAACATTCTGCAAAAAGCCCAGGTGCTTGACCTTATGTTGAAGAACAGTAAGATTCATCCACGACTTGCTTTTGAACATTGCGGACTGTTTGTTGATTCTGACCTGGCATACACATTAAGTGCGGAATATGCAGAGGAACAGGAGAAGAAAGCACAGGAGTTGCTTGAAAAGCAGAATACGGAAAAGGAGGATGAAACCGATGACTCCAACACTAACAAAGGAAATGGTACAGCAGGTGGAAACGCTGCTCAAGCACGGCAGCAGAGTGGAAGTGCTGATTGAGCAGGGCAAGGTTACGATTGTTGAAATCAAACGCAAGATGAGAATGAAAGAGTAACACCAGGACAGAGGTTCTGGTGAGTCCAATGGGACTGTGAGTGACGAACTCATAGTCCCTTTTTATTTTGCCTATGAATAATACATTTTCAGCTTATATTGCTGCGTTTGATGAACTCAACATTCTGACTTCCACCAGTTATTACTCCGCTTCTGGGAAGGATATGACCTCAAAGGTTGCTCAGATTGCGGATGACATTTTATCACTGCTCATCCGGGCTTATCGGCAGGGCATTACAGCCACGGCAGATATGCTTGCCTACGATTTGACCGTAGACGTGGATTCCATGGAGGAAGCCATTTATGAGGTGATAGACGGTAAAACCTTTGAGGACAGAATCGCTGACCATGTGATAGCCGGGGATTTGTCTGGCTTACAGACGTTAGTTGAATCTGAATATCACAGGGTATTCAATGCAGCGGAAGAGGATGGAGCCTATGAGTTCCAGTCCACAAGAGGACTGGGAGTTTCAAAGAAATGGGTGACTGTCCGGGATGAAGCCGTTCGGGATACTCACAAATACCTGGAAGGTGTAAGCGTGGCTCTGGACGAAGAGTTTTATACCTTTGATGGTGACCATGCTTCCAGACCGGGTGAGTTCACTAAGGCAGAGAACAATGTGAACTGCCGCTGTGTACTGAAACTTGAAACTGATACTTCGCAGGATTGACCTGCTTGTATGGTGAGGGAACACCTTAAAACGCACACTCAGACAAGAGGATAAAACAGAAGAACATGGTGAGGGAACACCTTAAAACGCAAGGAGGACTTTATTATGAGTTATTTAAGTGATTTGCTTGGAGATTCCTACAAGGAAGGTATGACTGAGGAAGAGATTTCTACGGCTTTACAGGCTGCGGGTGCAAGTCAGAATAATGACGCTGAAATCAATCGTCTGAAAGCACAGCTTTCTAAAGCCAACTCCGAAGCTGCTGATTACAAGAAGCAGTTGAGAGGTAAGCAGACTGCCGATGAAGCCGCTGCCGCTGAACAGAAAGCAACCATGGACAAGCTAACCCAGGAGAATACCGATTTGAAGCGTTCTATCGCTCTGGCAGACAAAAAGACCAAACTGGTAGCTATGGGCTACGATGAGAAACTTGCTGACAGTACTGCAATCGCAATGGTTGACGGCGATATGGACACGGTTATGAAGAACCAGGCTACGTTCAATGAGTCCCGTGAAAAGGCAATTCGTGCTGAACAGATGAAGAAAACTCCCAGACCTGCTGCGGGTTCTGATGGGACGGGCGGCATGGATTACGCTAAGAAAATCGAAGAAGCGCAGGCAAGCGGCGATTTGACCGCAGTTGCCTACTATACACGTCTGAAAGCGCAGGATGAAGCGAATCAGATGAAAGAGTAAAAATCGGAGGTAAAAGACAATGGCAGATACGTTTGCAACCAGTTTTGGAGTTCTGAATTATTCTGGAATGCTGTTTAACAAGGGTAACGTGCGTACCCCGCTTTCTTCCATCATCGGTAGCAAGGCGAAAACCACGAATCATGTAGAGTTCGTTACTGGACAGGAGTACACCTCTAACGGTAATGGCTCTCAGCCTGCAATCAGTGAGAGTGCTTCTCTGACTGCCCCGAACGCTGATGTTGTAACCCGTTCTCAGAAAACGAACGTCACTCAGATTTTCCAGGAGTCCGTGGGTATCTCTTACGGTAAGCAGAGCAACATGGGTACTCTGAGCGGTATCAATGTTGCAGAGCAGCAGGCAAACCCGATGAGCGAACTGGACTTCCAGGTTGCCGCTAAGATTCAGAAGGTCAACCGTGATATTGAGTACACCTTTATCAACGGTGAGTACAACAAGGCTACTTCTGATACTGAGGTGAACAAGACCCGTGGTCTGGTAAATGCTATTACCACTAACACTATGGCAATGACTAAGAAGCCCCTGGGTCTGTGGGACATTGCCGACATGGTGAAGAAGATTTACGGTGCGAATGCTCCGACTGACGGTCTGGTGCTGTGGTGTGACGCTGTGACTCTGTTCCAGGTCAACGCTGACGCTGTTCAGAATGGTCTGACAGTGGTTCCTGCTGCCCGTGAGATTAACGGTATTGCTCTTTCCAGTGTGGTAACTCCTATCGGTGTTGTTTACCTGTATCTGGGTGAGTGCCTGCCTGCGGGTACGGCAATGCTTCTGAACCTTGATGTTCTGGCTCCTGTTTATCAGCCTGTTCCGGGTAAGGGTAACTTCTTCCTGGAGCCGCTTGCTAAGACGGGTGCGGGTGAGAAGTATCAGCTTTTCGGTCAGATTGGTCTTGACCATGGTCCCGAATGGTATCACGGCAAGTTCACTGGTATTTCTACTACCTTTGAGAAGCCGACCTACAGCCGTTCTGTTTATGTGGCGAATGCCGCTGACATTGGCAAGACTACGGGCTGATGAAGATTAAAAGGAGGTGGACAACATGACCGATGAAGAGAAACTGACCATGCTTAAAAGCATGACAGAGGAAACGGATAACGATGTGTTGTCCACTTACCTCACTTTAGCGAAAGGGGTAGTGCTTTCCCGTGCCTACCCTTATACGGAAGAAGATAAAGTTCCTGCAAAATATGACACGGTTCATGTTGAGATTGCCGCTTATATGCTGAATAAGCGTGGGGCAGAGGGTGAAACAGCACACAGCGAAAACGGCGTTTCCCGTTCTTATGAAGATGGTGACATTCCCCCTACCCTGCTGCGGCGAATCCTCCCTATGGCGGGGGTGATTCTATGAAGCTGATGAAGCGCAATCTCAAGCCCGTGCATTACTGCCTGTATAAAGGCAGAGAGCCGCTTCTGGACGATGACGGGAATGAAACTGGTGAATACCAGGTGGGCTATGAAAGCCCCGTTGAACTGCAATGCAGTGTTTCACCTGCGACTGGATATGCCCAGGTGAATATGTTCGGTAACTTAGAGTCCTATGACAAGGTACTCATTACTGATGATACAAATTGCCCCATTAACGAAAACACCCTGCTCTTTGTGGATAAGGAGCCAGAGTTCGGAAATGACGGCAATCCTCTCTGTGACTATAGGGTACGGCGTGTTGCAAAGTCCCTTAACAGTATTTCTTATGCTATTAGCAAGGTGACCGTATCGTGAGCAAGCGTGTTATCAAAGTTACGTTATCTGAAAAGAGCATTGATAATGCCATTAACGAACTCAAGAACTACAAGACGTGGTTGAAAGAGTGTACTGAGAAATTCATACAAGCCCTTGGCGAAGAGGGAGTCCAGGTGGCTACAGCAAAGTTCCAGACAGCCGTCTATGACGGTACGAATGATGTGAGCGTGTCTGTAGAGAGCCGGGATACCAACAAAGTAGCCGTGGTAGCTGTAGGAAGTTCAGTCCTCTTTATTGAGTTTGGCACAGGTGTCAAATACCCAGACAATCACCCAGAAGCAGGTAAGAACGGGTTCACCCGTGGCGGCTACGGTTATAAACTGGGACGGCTTGAAAAGGGATGGCGATACACGGGTGACCCTGGTTCTAACGGTGAAGTTATTACCACGGGAAAACACGCAGGTGAAGTTCATACCTACGGTAACCCTGCAAACATGAGTATGTACGAAACAGTCAGAGAGTTGGAAGAGAAATTTGCAGAGATAGCAAGGAGGTGTTACACATGATTGACTGCGAAAACGAAGTCTATACAAGGCTTGCAAAAATCTTGAGAGAGAAATTCCCTAAGATTGATATTGCCAGTGAATATGTGAAATCACCTTCTTCTTTTCCTCATGTGAGTATTACCCAGAGTGACTGCTATATCCCTACGGAGTGGCAGGACAGCAGCATGAAAGAAAATATGGTTATTGCCATGTTTGAAATCAATGTCTACTCCAATAAGGCAGAGGGTAAGAAAACAGAATGCAAGAAGATTATCAAAGAAATCAATGACGCATTGTACTCCATGAATTTTAGGCGCACGGCTATGACCCCGGTTCCGAACATGGAGGACGCAACAATCTATCGGATTACAGCCCGCTTCCGTGTGGCAACCGATGGAAAACACTTTTACAGGAGGTAAGTGAAATGGCTACAAGTACTTATATGACTTTCCTCATGCACAAGAAGGAAACGGCATGGGAGAAGCTGCTTGACATTACTGAGTTCCCCGACCTGGGCGGTGACCCGGAACTGCTTGAAACCACCACTCTGTCTGACAAAATGCAGACCTATGTGAATGGTGTCCAGAGTAATGACGGAATGACCTTTAATGCCAACTATGACCACACTGAGTACAAGGCTCTGAAAGCCCTTGAGGGTAAGAACGAGGAATACGCAGTATGGTTCGGTGGCACTGAGACTGCAAGTTCCCCGACTCCTACGGGTTCTGAGGGCAAGTTCAAGTTTGCAGGCGAACTGTCCGTCTACGTTACTGGCGGCGGCGTGAATGAGGTTCGTGGTATGGCGATTACGATTGCCCCGTCCACTCCTATCACTGAGGACGAAGAGTAAGATTACATTTAATTTTGAGAATTAAAGGAGAGTTGAGCAATGGCTAAACAGATTGTTTTTACCTATGAAGATAAGGAATACACGCTTGAGTTTACCAGGCGTACTGTCAAGCAGATGGAGGATGAGGGCTTTGTTGCACAGGACATTGACCGTAAGCCTATGACTCTGCTTCCTGCTCTTTTTGCAGGTGCATTCAAGGCGCACCATCGTTTCGTGAAGCAGGATGTGATTGACAAGATTTATGCGGGTATGCCCCATAAGGACGAACTGATTGGTAAGTTGGCAGAGATGTACAATGACCCGATTGTGACTCTGATGGAGGAACCCGATGAGAAAGCGGTAAAAAACGTGAGTTGGGAAGCGAACTGGTAACGGGTTCGGACTCCCAGGCTGCAACGGGCGGCGGCAACCGCCGCTTGCCCGTTGTTTATCGTTACGGGGAAACTTTTGAAAAACTCTGCGGTTATTACATGAGTCTGGGTATGGGCTATCACGATTACTGGGATGGTGATTGTGAGATGGCAAGGTACTACAGGGATATGGATGAAAAGGTTAAAGAGCGGCAGAATGAAGCCCTCTGGCTACAAGGTCTGTATTTCTATGAAGCGTTGGTTGACGCTTCTCCGGTACTGAACGCTATGAGTAAAAAGCATAAGCCTATTCCTTACAGGCAGGCTCCGATTCCTCTTACCGAAGCACGTCATAGACAGCAGCAAGAGGAAGAGAATCACAAGAAGCTGAATGCAGGTAAGGAAGCCATGAAGCAGATAATGGCAGGGGTCAATTCAAAATTCAAACGGAAGGAGGAATAAATCATGGCAGTTGAGATTGAAGGTCTTGAGTTTCAAATTGAAGCGAAGTCTGAAAATGCCGCTAAAGGTGTAGACGCTCTGATTAACAGCTTCAATAAGCTGAAAGCAGCAACCAAAGGCGGCGCAGGTCTGAACAATATCAGCAAGAAACTGGACGCAATCAGCAATGCAAAGCTGAGTATGTCCGGGATTGAGAAGATTGAAGATTTGACAAAAAGCCTTAATTCTCTGAGCAATGTCAAGATTTCCTCCACAATCTCTAAGAGAATAACTGAAATCGGTGCTTCTCTGGATAGTCTGGATTGGTCTGGTGTGGAAAAGGTTGAAGCACTCAGCACTGCTCTACAGAATATGCAGGGTATTCAGATTCCGAATATGAGAAATATCACTGGGAACCAGACGGCTACGCCTACTGGGACTGCGGCTCCTGCTGACCCTGCGGGTGCAACGAATGCAGGTGCAGCGGCTACAGCGGCAACCTCTGGCATTACTCAGTATACTTCCCAGATTACTGCTGCCGCTACGCAGACCAGGGGATTCCTTGGTGTTCTACAAGGTGTAGGTGGTGTGTTCTCAAGAGCATTTTCTGCTGTAGGCGGTGTTGCTTTGAAAGCATTTCAAGCCGCCTTGAAGGGGGTAAGCACTGCGGCAAAATCAGCAGTGAATGTCTGTAAGAAACTAGGAAGTACTATCGGTTCCAAACTGAGTAGCAAGGTAAAGCAAACAACTTCGGGTATGGGTCAGTTGTTCTCTTCCTTAAAGCGTATTGCAATGTACCGTGCAATTCGATTCCTCTTTGCACAGCTTACTGCTGCAATGAAGGAAGGTATTCAGAATTTGTATATGTACAGTTCCCTCATGGGCGGTACGTTCAAGGGAAGTATGGACAGTCTGGCAACCAGTTTCCAGTACCTCAAGAACAGCATGGGTGCTATGGTGGCTCCGCTCATCAATATGATTGCTCCTGCGGTGGACGCTCTGATTGATAAATTTGCGGCATTGCTGAACATTGTCAATCAGTTCTTCGCCCGTCTGTCTGGTGCAACCACCTTCACGAAAGCGAAGAAAGCGGCGGCTTCCTATGGCGATTCTATCTCTGGTGCGGGTAAGTCTGCGAAGAAAGCGGCAAAGGATATTAAGGACGCTACGGTTGGCATTGATGAATTGAACATTATCAGTCAGAAGGATTCCAGTGGAAGCGGTTCTGGCAGTAAGAACTATGGCGATATGTTTGAAACCGTGCCGATTGACAGTAGCATTTCTGAATTTACCGACAAGCTGAAAGCAGCACTGGACGCAGGTGACTGGAAAACCCTGGGTACTTTACTGGGTGAAAAGTTCAATGAGATTGTGGATAGCATTGACTGGTCTGGTATCGGTCACAAGATTGGATACGGACTGAACGGTGCGATTCAGACAGCATACTGGTTCCTAAAGACAGCGGACTTCAAGAACCTGGGTAACCATATAGCAGAACTGCTGAATGGTGCAATGGAGGAAATTGACTTCACATACCTGGGCAGACTTCTGGTTCGTGGTGTCACGGTAGCCCTTGATTTTATGATTGGCTTGCTTGGCGGTTTGAATTGGAGCCTTGTGGGAAAGAGCATTGGCGATTTCTTGAAGGGTGCATTCAATGAAGCCCAGGAGTGGATTGCAAGCTATAACTGGAACAAAATGGGCAAAGACCTGTGGAAGAATCTCAAGGCTTGTATTAAGGGCATTGACTTTGCAGGTGTGGCACAGAGTTTCTTTAAGTTACTGGGTTCTGCTCTGGCGGCTGCGGTTAGTTTTATTGCAGGTTTCGTGCAGGGTATCTGGGAGGACATTACTGGGTATTTCCAGGAATATCTCACCAATGATGACGGCACGAAGAAGTGCGGTCTTGACTGGGTAGCGGGTCTGCTTGAGGGTATCTGGGACGGCATTAAGAATATCGGCAAGTGGATTAAGGAGAACGTATTTGACCCGTTCATTGACGGATTCAAAGAGTGCTTCGGTATTCACTCTCCTTCCACAGTAATGAAGGAGATGGGCGGTTATGTTGTCGAAGGTTTCTTACAGGGACTCAATAAGTTCAGTGAGATTGCAGGCAAGGTTAAGGAATGGGCAGGCAAGGTCATTGAGTGGTTCACGAAGGGTGAGGACGGCAAGGGTATTGTTGAACATTTCAAGGAAATCGGCGGCAATATCGTAAGCGGCTTCAAAGACAAGGTTGGTGGTACTTATACCACGGTCAAGTCTAACGTGACCACCTGGGCAAGCAAAGTGAAAGACTGGTTCAGCAACAACTCTTTTGGTGGAGTGAACAGCGATACTTTCAGTACCTTTGCGAACAACACGATTGAAGGTTTCCGAACCAAAGTCGGTAGTGCCTATACCAACACCAAAACGAATGTGACCACCTGGGCAAGTAAGGTCAAGGAATGGTTCACCAATAGTTCCTTCGGTGGCGTAAACTCTACGAACTTCCAGACGTTTGCCGGGAATGTCATTGAGGGCTTCCGTACAAAGGTAGGTTCTGCCTACACCACTACGAAGTCCAACATGGTCACCTGGGCTACGAATGTGAAGGAGTGGTTTACGAATAGCAGCTTCGGCGGTGTGAACTCCGCAAACTTCCAGACCTTTGCAAACAATGTGGTGACTGGGTTCAAGGATAAGATTGGTTCTGCGTATGTGAATACGAAGAGCAATATGACCACCTGGGCAACCAATGTGAAGAACTGGTTCTCTGGTATTGCTTCCGCTTCTGCATTCTCTGGCTTCGCAACCAGTGTGGTTGATGGATTCAAGAACAGAATCGGCGGCTACTACACTGCGGCACAGGGTAACATGAGTACCTTCGGTAGCAGCGTGAAGAGTTGGTTCACAGCACATTGCTCCTACAACGGTTTCTACAATGTAGCTTCTGACGTAGTGAGTGGTTTTAAGAACGGTATCGGTGAATTGTACCATACTTGCAAAAGCACAATCTCTTCCTGGGGTAGTTCAATCATTTCCTGGTTCAAGGACAAGTTGGACGTAAACTCCCCGTCTAAGGTCTTTTATGAGATTGGTGGTTTTGCCGTTGCAGGTTTCAACAATGCGATTGCCCAGGTGGGTAAGAGTACGAAGTCTGTAGTCGGTACATGGGCTGATTCCTTCACGAATTTCAGTCCGACAATGGCACTGGCAGTTGATACTTCTGCTCTGAAATATTATGACTCTGCCGCATTCTCCCGGTCTATTTCTTCTAACGTACAGAGCAGCACGGAGATTTCCGCAACGGGATTCCGTGAAGCCATGGAGGATTTCTACCATGAGTACGTTGAACCGACCATGGTTCAGATGGCTGATGATATGCGTAGGCAGGCTGATAAGAAAGAGAAAACCGTGGTGCAGGTTGGCAACCGTGTGGTGACTGACGCTGTGACCACTCAGAAGAAAGCCAATGGCTATAGCTTTACGGGATAAGGAGGTAATGTGTAATGGCTTATCTGGCAATCAACGGTTATGCGTTACCTCCCTGCAAGAGAGGTGTCACCCCTACGGTGACCACTCTTGTAGATTCCGGGCGTAACGCAAATGGTACGGTGGTGGGTCAGCGTATCGGACGTGACCAGTACAAGATTGACAATCTGGAATGGTCATGGCTCACTGCCGAACAGTGGTCAAAGATACTGAGTATCCTTGATAACTTCTTTGTAAATGTAACTTTTATTGACCCTGTAAGCAATGCACCTAAGATCATCAAAATGTACTGTGGTAACCGAACGGCTGAACCCTACTGGGTAGATGAGGACGGTCACCCGACACACTACAGGAATTGCAAGGTGAATCTGATTGACGTAGGAGAGTGATTTTATGCAAAAGGTATCCAAAGAGTATAAGGCAAGCATGAAAGACTCCCTCCGTGAGAGAGCATACATAATGATTTCTTTCGGAGTTATCAACCAGGAAGCGCAGGCGAAAGCCAAAGTAGACAGCGGAGAGTTTGCCTACTTCTCCAACCCGGACAACCTGTTTAATGAGGGAACTGACGATGTGGTGTACGCCACTTTGGAAGAGAACTTTACCAGAGTTGACGGTTCCATGTATTTTCTCCCACGGAACAAGCCGGGAGCAATGTTCTACAACACAGGGTTGGTGGGAAAGAATCTGGTATCAGACGGACTGTATGAAGTAACCATAAACCTTCATGCGGCTCCGACTGATTTCAGAGGTATCACGATTAACTTCGGTGAGAACTATCCTACTGATTTCGATTTTGTCACTAATACCGGGCAAAAGGTTGAGTTCCGGGATAATGACAAAGCTGTTTTTACTACAGAGGAAGTGCTTGAGAATGTAACCACACTGACTCTGGTGATTCATAAAATGAAGAACCTACGAAGCAGGCTGCGTATCTACTCCTTCCGTTTCGGTTACGGACTGGTGTACTACAACGATTCTGTTATGAGTTCTTCACTTGAGAGTTATGTCAGTCCGATTGGTGCTGACATTCCTCAGATTGATTTCTCAGTAACGCTGAAAAACTATGACAAGTATTTCGACGTGGACAACCCGAAGTCGGCTATCAACTTCCTGGAAACTGGACAGGAGATGGACATTTACTACGGGTATCAGCTTCCGAACTCTGATGAAATCGAATGGGTCAGAGGAAATCACCTGCTCTGTTCTGAGTGGGAGTCCGATGACTACACGGCAACAATCCGTTGCCAGGACGTGTTCCGTAACATGGACACAGAGTATTACAAAGGGCTGTATGCTCCGAACGGCAAAAGTTATTATGACCTGGCGATTGAGGTTCTGGAAGCTGCCGGGGAGAAAGATTACTATGTTGACCCCCGACTCAAGAAGCTGTATACGAAGAACCCCATCCCCCGTGTTTCCTGCAAGGAAGCATTGCAGATTATAGCCAATGCCTGCCGCTGTGTTCTATCACAGTCCAGAGTTGGTACGATTCAGATTAAATCCTCTTTCGTCCCGGAAGCTGCGGCAAGCAGCAATGGTGAAACCGATTACTCCCACGTTGCGAAGATTCTGACGGATGATACCAAAGATGAGTATGCAACACTGGCAAGTAACTACACCACGGCAGACGGGACAATGTTCTTCCTGCCACGGGCGGCAAGTAAGAGGACGTTGAACACAGGCTTTATCTCAGAACAGCAGTCTGACGCTGACGGTAAGTTCACCACAAACCCTATGGTAACAATCGTGCAGGAAGCCGCCTGTATGTACTACGGTGTGAAGTTCGTGTTCGGTAATGCCCTTCCTTCGGGAATGGTAATTCGTACCTACAACAATAACGAACTGGTTACTGAGTATGAGGTAGAGGAAGAGATTACAAAGACCCTGGTGATTCTTCGGGACTTTGATGATTTCGACACCATGAAGATTGAGTTCACGGGAACGGCAGAGCCGTACAACCGTATTGTACTTAACAACTTCGCTTTCGGTGACGTGACTGACTTCACCATGGAGCGGCAGGACATGACTTCTTCCCCGAAAGCTATCAAGCAGGAGTTGGTCAAAGAGGTTATCGTTCCTTGCTACAGTTATCAGCCGGGTAATGCGGAAGAAAGTCTTGTCAGTGAGGATATTACCGTGAAGTCTGGTGATGTGGAAACCTTCTATGTGGGTGAACCGTCCTACAACTTCCGGGCAACACTGGACGAAAGTTCCAGTGGTGTAAGTATCGCGGCATGGGGTAACTACTATGTGACAGTCAAGTTCTCTAAGACAGGAACCTTCCGTCTGGAAATTCTGGGCTATCGGTACAAAATCGTGGAGCGATATGCCACGAAGTCACTGAATAGCAGAGGTAAGTCTGTAAAATGGGCGAACCCGCTTATCAGTGATATGGCGATTGCTACGGAACTGGCTGAATGGATTGGTGATTATTATACCGCAGGTATTGAGTATGAGTACGATACCAGAGGTAACCCGGAGATTGACGCAAACGATATTGTGTACCAGGAGAATGAGTTCCATGACGGAATGAAGGTAAATATCTATCGGCACACAATCAACTTTGACCAGGCGTTCAGCGGCAAGGTAACCGCAAGACGTGTATCCAGTTAGGAGGTGACGGAAGATGGCATGGCAAACACCTAAAACCGATTGGCACGGAAGTACAAATTCAGAGGGTGTTTATACGGGTGACAGATTCAATGCTTCGGACTTCAACCGTATCAAGAATAATCTGACGTTCCTCCGGGATATGGCAATCAAGCTGTACAAGGAGTTCTCCCTTGTAAGCCTGGGTGATGACAGAGTACCAGGTGATTACTTCTACGCTGATGAAATCAATCAGCTTGAAGAAAATCTGGAAACCCTCAACACCAACACTCTCAGAATGTCTTACGGGTCTGCACCCGTTTATAACGATAATGGTACTACGATGGATTTCAATGAACTGAATCGTTTGGAGGGTGCAACCTTAGACCTGTATGACAGACTCACGAATGAGAGTGAAGGAAGGAGGATGTTTACATGGAATTTCGGAATGAAGGGAGGGGACTTGTAAATGGCATGGGAACTTTTACCTGTTGACTATACGGACGCTGTATGGGCGGGGTTGAAGCGATACAACCAGATTAACAACGAAGATGGTTCAGTATCCTTCCAGGACATTACGGCTTATACCGGGAAAGAGAAATCTTTCTTCGGGGCAAAAGACGCTAACCGCATGAACGAAGCCCTCAACACCATTATGAGCATGGTGGAGAATGGAACAGACCTGTATACCGCTTTCCAGAATTATTTTGCAGAGCAGAAAACTTTGTTTGAGCAGGAAGCTGATTCTAAAGCAACGGAGTTTGATAACTATACGGATAATCTGGAACAGGAATACAAGGTAAGCATGGCGGCTTTTGAGAGTCAGCAGCAGCAAATTTACAACGCCTGGTTCCAGGCTATGAAAGACCAGTTGAGTAAGGACGCTGCGGGCAACCTGCAAAATCAGTGTACTGAACTGGATGAGCGTTTGACTCTGCTTGAGCAGATGACAATGCAGAATGACTTCTCTGCTCCGCTTGCTACAGATGATGAAGCAATCACGCTGATTGTAGATGACCTGGACTATGCGATTCTGGCAGATTGGAAATACAAGGAGGAATAAAAGATGGCAACTATTAGTGTTCAGACGAAAAAGTTTGCAGACCTGGAAGCGATTCTGTCCGTTACGGGTACTGAGCAGATGTTGATTCACGATGGTAACGGCGTGAAGGTCATTACCGTGAAGAATCTTCATAAGGGTTTGCAGGCTGACATTGATTCAGTCAGAAATGTACTGGCTGATGGTGCAGCGGCACATAACTGTATTTACCGTGGTAAGAACCTGGGTACTTCTGTTACAGCAGAGCAGTATGCCGCAATTTCAAGCGGTAAGTTCACAGACCTGTATATTGGTGACTACTGGGTTATCAAGGGTGTGACTTATCGTATTGCAGCATTTGATTACTACTATAACTGTGGTGACACTAACTTTACAAAGCACCATGTAGTCATTGTTCCCGATACGTCTCTTTATAAAGCACAGATGAATACCAGTAATGTCACCACTGGTGGTTACACTGGTTCTGCCATGTATAAGTCGAATCTGGCGCAGGCTAAGACTACTATCAAGGCAGCGTTTGGTTCCGCTCATGTTCTTACAAAGAGAGAACTTCTGACCAATGCTGTAAATGGAAACACCCCTTCGGGTTGGGCATGGTTCGACTCTGATGTTGAGTTAATGAACGAAGTGCAGGTTTATGGCTCTGTAGCGTGGGGCGCACATGATGGTAACGGTTACAACGTGGCTTCGGGTGACGGTCAGTTTCCGCTCTTCATGTTTGACCGTACTAAGCTGCATAATCGAGAGGACTATTGGCTGAGAGATGTATCTTCCGCTACTCTCTTCTCCCTTGTCCGCGACACCGGTTATGCGAACGCCAGCCACGCTTCTTCCTCTTATGGCGTTCGCCCCGCTTTCTGTATCGGTTAATCTAAAATCTGCACCCCCTTGTGGGGTGCAGTAGAAAGGAACTAATGAAATGTCAGTATTGAAAAGCAAACGGAAACCCTCTCAGTTTGAGGTGTTTCACCATCTCAATAAAGTTAGGAAAGAGGTTACTGATTTGCTGCTCCGTGACTTTGGCTACAGCAAACGAAAGGCGGCACAACGTCTTGAAAAGAAATTTAGCGGGCGAAGCTACGAAGAACTTACTGACGTTGAGAAAGAGATTTATGACCATTTCCGCAAACAGAAGGAAGCCTTTGACACCTGGTTCATTGAGGATGAGCGGAAAGCTGTAGTCGATTGTCTGAGGTCTATCGGTGAACACGTCTACACTGCGAACAGCATTTATCCCACCTACTATGAAGAGTTGGTGGAGCGGCG
>OHOK01000598.1_pt1 | contig 17968 bp, 16 predicted proteins | sample 1569731 | NCBI WGS metagenome assembly OHOK01 (sample SAMEA3879559, study PRJEB24766) | human gut metagenome | biome: human-associated habitat; feature: feces | place: USA | collected 1985/1987
TGTATTATAATAACGATATTATTGAAATTACATTTTATTAAGCGAGGCATATTATTATGAAAAAAACTATAGTTATAACTGGTGCTTCCCGTGGAATCGGAAAAGCAATTGCAATAGAACTTGCCGGAAAAGACACTAATATTGTTATCAACTGTGTGAATAATGTGGATAAACTAAATGAAGTCAAATCCATTATTGAGGAAAAAGGCAGTGTCTGTGAAACATTTATAGGCGATATGGGAAATTACAGTGATGTACAGAAAATGTTTGACATGTGCCTTCAGCGTTTCGGTCAGGTTGATGTGCTTATCAACAATGCCGGAATATCTGTTGTCGGACTTTTCCAGGATATGGGCGAAAATGAGTGGCACAGGATATGTGACACTAACATAGATTCTGTGTTTAACTGTTGCCATTTTGCTGTTAAAGACATGATGAAGCGACACTGTGGCAAAATTATTAATATATCTTCTGTGTGGGGACTGTATGGTGCAAGCTGTGAGGTTGCATATTCAGCAACAAAGGGGGCAGTCAATTCATTTACAAAAGCACTTGCAAAGGAACTTGCTCCAAGTGGTATTCAGGTCAACGCTGTTGCCTGCGGAGCTATTGACACAGAGATGAACGGTCATCTCTCAGATGATGACAAGGCTTCCCTTGCCGAAGAAATTCCTGCAGGCCGTTTTGGAAGCCCGCAGGAAGTCGCTAAACTTGTTAAATCTCTTTCCGGAATGAACAGTTATCTTACCGGTCAGATAATAACTCTTGATGGCGGCTGGATTTAATCAGCCTGTATAACTTTTATCAATCTTAATCACGGCGCGGCATTCCCTCTGCTTCTCCGTGATTTTTTTCTGAATCTGTTTCTTTATCTCATCGTCTGAAAGATGATAATTATAAGGAACAAGCACATCAAATATAAGATTCGTTATATATGGGCCTTTAACAGTCCTGAAATCATGTATATCCAGTTCCTCACCTACTGACTTTACAACCTCAGTAGTCATATTTCGCAAATGATTTATCACCTCATCATCTGTAACTACCGGATCCATATGTATGCTTATAAAGCATTTCATACGCTTTTCAACTCTTCTTTCAGCCATGTCTATATAATCATGTGCTTCCATCATGTCCATATTAGCCGGAACCTCTGCATGAAGCGATGCATATACTCTGCCTGGACCGTAATTATGCACAATCAGGTCGTGAACCCCAATTATGTGCTTATCCTGAAGAACAATATTCTCAAGTTCCTGTACAAATTCTTTAGTTGGTGGCTGACCAAGAAGTGGCTGCAATGTATCTTTCGCCGCACCGAAACCAGCTAATATTACAAATACTGCAACAACAACTCCTGCTATTCCATCTATATTAATATCAGAAAACAGTGTAAGAAGCACTCCTATAAGGACTACTGATGTTGCAACGCAGTCTGATAAGCTATCTGTTGCTGTAGCCTTCATTGCAGCAGAATCCACCTTATTGCCAAGATATTTGTTGAATTTAGCCATCCACATTTTCATAAGAATTGATAATACAAGTATTATAAGAGATGACACAGATACCTCAAGCGGCGTAGGATGAAGTATTTTCCTGAATGATGTTGTCAGCAGCTCAAAGCCCATAATTATAATTGCTCCTGATACTATGAAGCCTGATATATACTCGATTCTTCCATGACCATACGGATGTTCATAATCAGCCGGCTTTCCTGCAAGCTTAAAACCTATAAGTGTAACAATTGAAGATCCTGCATCCGATAGGTTATTGACTGCATCCGCCATAATTGAAACTGATGCCGTAAGCACTCCTGCAATTATCTTTGCTAAAAACAGTATAAGATTACTGATTATTCCCACAATCCCGGCAAACACACCATATCTTGTACGGACTTCAGGGTTCTTCGTCTTATCATAATCTTTTATGAACCTCTTAAGTAATAAATCTATCATTTCCTTCTCCTTCATGCCCTCTGGCATATTTGCATTAAGTATATACTATATTGGATTTAATTTAAAGATTCTTATTTTTTGATTTACAGTATATACACAAAAGGACTATAATGGAAACAATTATTGTGTTTAATCATTACAACTATCTTGGAGGACAACAATGTTAGACTTTGAAAAGGTAATACCAGAAGATGTAGGAATATCTTCCACAGGACTTATCAGCTTTGCCAGAAAGCTTGAATATAACAACATTCCTATGCACAGCATAATTGTCATGCGACACGGTAAGATATGTATGGAAAGTTACTATGCACCATACACGAAAGATACTCTCCACAGAATGTTTTCTGTAACCAAATCTTTCGTTTCACTTGCCATAGGGTTGCTTGCCGATGAAGGTAGAATCTCACTTGATGACCATATTGCAGATTATTTTCCTGAAAAGCAGCCAGAAACAGGCGTGCACCCATATATGCAGATGCTCACAATAAGGCAGATGCTCACAATGAGAACGTGTCACGATAAAAATGCATACAAAATCGGAGACTCTCCTGACTGGGTAGGTTCTTTCTTTACTGTTACACCCAACCATGTGCCTGGAACTAATTTCTCTTATGATACAGCTTCAACGCATACATTAGGTGCACTTGTTGAAAAGCTCACTGGTATGGAACTTCTTGATTATCTGAGAACAAAGTTCTTAGACGAATTAGGATTTTCTAAAGAAGCATTTATATTAAAATCTCCTGATGGCAAAGTAAGCATGGGCGGTTCAGGAATGTGTGCAACACCACAGGATATCCTTAAGGTTATGTATGTTGTATCTCAGAACGGTAAACTTGACGGAAAGCAGTTACTCCCTTCCGGATATCTCAAGGAGGCAACTGTTAAACAGAGTGATCCTTATGGAAAATCAGGCACATGGGAAGAGATGCAGGGCTATGGCTACCAGTTCTGGATGACAACTCACAATGGTTATGCATTTTTTGGCATGGGTGGACAGCTTGCCGTATATTACCCAGATAAAGATGTTATTCTTGTTACAACTGCTGATACACAGGGTCGTCAGGGTGGAGTACAGCTGATATATGATGCATTTTACGAGGAAGTATACAGCCATATTGATGCATGTACTTATAATGGTAATAATAGTGATTATGAAGAATTCCAGAAGTTCGAGAATTCACGCCAGCTTCTTGTGCAGCCGGGCGAATATAGTTCAGACCTTGTAAGCAAAATCAACGGACAGAGCTATGAATTTGACGATAATCCATGTGGTGTAACAGACATAAAGCTTACATTTAACGGAGATGAAGGAACATTTTTCTATACTAATGCAACAGGAAATCACGAGCTGCATTTCGGACTCGGAAAGAATGTTTTCCAGAACTTCCCTGATTATAATTTCAAATGTGGTGCAAGCGCAGCTTTCAGAGCAGACAATAATCTTCTTATCAAAGTGCAGATTATTGACAGCGCCGTCGGCAATATGTATATCTCATTAAGCTATATTGATGATTATGTTACTGTTATGATGAGAAAGATTGAAGAGAGTTATTTTACTGAATACGATGGTGTGTTCAGTGGCAAATTAAGCATTTAGATATCAAAGGGCGATCACACTTACCTGTATGACCGCCCTTTTCCTTTACTTTTCTATGATTCTTCCTTCACTAATCTCAATTATCTCGTCAGAGAGCATCTCAAGTTCTTCCTTATCGTGGCATGCAATTATGATAAGCGCACCTCTTTTCTTCTGTTCCTCAAGTATCTCATGAACCTGCTTTGCTCCGGCTTCATCAAGTGCGTTGATAGGCTCATCAAGTATGATAAGGTCAGGATTCTCCATGTAGGCTGCAGCAATTCCCAGCTTCTGCTTCATACCAAGAGAATATTTTCTGTAAGTTCTCTTATCATCAGGGTCAAGACCTACCTGATGTATTACCTCTCTTATATGTTCATCATCAACTCTGTTCTGGATTGATGCAAGCACCTTAAGATTCTTAAAGCCCGTATAATTACCGATAAATGCGGGATTCTCAATTAACACTCCGACACTGTCAGGAAATGTCATATCCTTTCCAAGGATTTTACCGTCTATCTCAACAGTTCCCTCAGTTGCTGATATAAGACCGCATATAACTCTCATAAGCATTGTCTTTCCTGAGCCATTCTTTCCCTTTAAGCCATACACTTTACCGCTTGTAAGTTCCAGATTAACATTATCAAGAACTTTTGCCTTCTTTATAACCTTTGAAACATTTGTAAGTTTTATTACCATAATTACACCCTCCAATCACTCTTCTTCAATATATCCATTCTCCTAAACGAAACATATCCTGCAATTACTGAAATAACTATCAGCATAATATCTGCAATAACCGTCAACATAAGGCTTCCGCCTTCCGGTGTATACATAATATTTCTTAACGCCATGAAGCCGTTTCCTATAAACAGGAATGACCTGAAAAACACTCCCATAATCATTATAACTACGACAGCAATATATCCAATAATAGGTCCCATAATCTGTGAAACGCATATCTGCACAAGACATATTGCAATTGTTGTGAGAAGCCCCACACTAATCATATACACTGCAAGTCTTGTAAGATTCGGATTATTCTTTATCAGTGTTTTGTCGTAACCGTCTATACTGATACACACCTGTTTATTGACCTGCAGGCTCAGGCTTCCGCCTGCCAGCGAAACACCAGCAATCTCAAGTATTAATATTCCATAACAGATGCATGCAGTAAGCACTGCCCATATACATTTAGAAATCCACCATACCAGCTTCTTACCTGCTCTCATAAGCACCATTCCGCCATAACCGTTAATGTCTTTGAATGGATAATTACCTATTACAAAGCCAATAAGAATATTCGGAAGTATGTATGCTGTCGGAATATTAATATCTGTCTGTACATCCACAATCCAGCGCATCCCGCGGAAGATATATAATATGATATCCGATGATGTGTATTGTCCCATAAAATGTTTTGTCTTACAGCGCACAAGAAAGTCTGTAATAAGAACAGCATATACCACTGCAATCAGAAGAAATTTCTTCCACTGATGCACTATTCCATTAATGAAATCATATTTTATCTGAAACATCACATTTTTCATCTGAAAAAGTCCTTTCTTCTGATAATTACAGTTGTTACCAGTGACACAGCCAGACACAGTATCAGCGGATACAATATATTCCGCCATATCTGCACACCGTTCATATAGATATTGCCTCTTAACTTGTAATAATATGTAAGAAATCCCATGTACGCCATGTTCTCAAAGCTGCTCACAGCCAAGGCAGCAAGGAAACCTGCCCACTGGTTATTAGTAAACCACCACATAATCATCATAAGCGTGCCTGATACATACAGTATTACAAATGCTTCTATAACAAATGCGATTATAAAAAGCCACAGTGATGGGCGGTTCTGTACTATATCTCCTGTTGCCATGAATGCTTTGCTGAATTTTTCATCCCAGTTATATACTTTCCCTGTCATCAGATACCCTGCTGTTAAAGTTACCACCGTAATATACACAGAGAAAAATCCTGCTGCCACAACCATATTAATCTGTGAATTAATCCACACATTTCTTACATTCTTTCTTCTTATAACTATTGCACTGTTCAGATCATATTTCTGAATATAAAGAACATAAAACAATACAAATGGAACAACATATCTCCACATTGTACTTACATTCACACTGATAAGCGCATCATACAGGCACGGATTTCCATTAATAACGGACTGACTCACAAGTTTTAGAATTATATCCATCGGTACAAGTGCTGTTACTAATACAAACACAGCCGCCGTAAGTGCAACCTCACTTACATTAAATAATAATTTTAATTTCTTCATCCATCTATACCCCTGATTACAATCGCCTGTCTTACTGGATAAGCCTTAAAACACAGATATATATCTTCATGAAGGAGCTTATCCAGCTTCTTTTCACTCAGATAATTTTTACTAATGACATATGCCAGTGTAAAGTCTTTGACCTCGCCTTTATCAACAGATACATTATCTTCACATACCATTCCCTGATTTTCATATCCATCCGGGTATATAACAAGATTAGAGTCTGTCACAATACTGAACATATTAAACTTATCCTGTGACTCATTCTGAACTTTAACCTTTAAAACTATATAATTAAACCTGCCCAGTTCCTTAACACTGGCACTGTATTTTTCATTAACTTCCTGTTCAGTGCAGTAATCAATTCCTGTAACCTTAATCTTTATCCCATCAGAATACTGTACCCATTCATCCTTCTCTACAATTTCTTCTTCCGGCTCTGGAAATCTGTGATTCACATCTATATATCCAACTGCAACTACTACAGCAATTACTGCCATTATTATAAATGTAATTATAAACGGGTGCTTTCTTATGCTGAATCTGCCTTTAGTATGTTTCATGCTTAAGCCCTCCTATAAAATACACAACAACTCCAAGTATCAGTAATACTGCTATGTACACTATAAACGATGCTCCTGTATTGGTCTGTGCCATATTAAAAAGCTTTGCCGGTGCAATACCTCTCAGCCATTTCTTATCAGACATGCGCAGTATCGCATTTGCAAATTCAGTAATAATATATGGTGCAAGAATAGCCACAAATCTGTTATTAACTATATTAGATACAATAAGTGCTATTGTTGCCATAAGACCTCCGCACACAAAAAGCAGAATCATATACATAATCATATAAATGTGTGGATGTGTATAGAATATTGCCGACCATATGCTTTTGGGAGAACTTGCAAATACACCAACCGGCCACACAAGTGATGGAAGAATAGTTATCGCAGTCAGGTAATTAATAAGCAATGGCATAACCACTACCACACCTCCCGTCACAAACACTGCAATATATTTGGCAGCAAGATAATTAAACTTAGCTGTTCTCGTTACATAATTCTTAATAATTCCACTTTTAATATCTGACAGATATGTAACTGCATACGGCATAGCCGCCAGTATCGGAATCAGCCTTATAAACAGACTGTATTCAAATGATACTCCATTACCTATCCACACCTGAAATGCACTTATCGGCATAAGTGTGGCATTATCAGGCATATATCCCATCAGCGGATTCATGGCTGCCGGTATAATCCTGGTTATAATCTGTGCTATGCTTAACCCCATCCCAATTATAAGAGCCAGCCACAGACTCCAGCTTTTAAATGCTCTTTCGAGCTCTGTCTTAATCATCACCTTCATACTGTTTTCCTCCCGGCTACTTGTCTATATCAAGCTTTACTATCGGAGAACCAACAGGAAATGCTTTATCAGTTGTACTGTAGCATGTATACAACGAATCTATAGTAAGACCATCTGTTGTTATATCCTTATATGTATCTATATATTGACCTCCAACATTAGCAGTTGTTCTTGTGTAAGAAGTAACAAATTCATAAGGAATGACCTCCATTGCAACAACCTCTTTAGTTTCTCCCGGCTTAATTGTAAGATGATGTCTGAATATTTCATGGTCATCATGAATATTAAGATATGATTGTCTGCTTTCTATGGTTGAATAATATGTTGCATCGTCCTGTTCGTTATATCTGAAGCAATACAAACGGAATCCGTTCGACAGAAACTGAAAATCTTCATCACCATTATTAGTAATCTTTAACTTCATCAGCAGGGCAACCTGCTTGATACCTTTTCTATCATTTGCAAATGTTCCATCTTCATTAATCATCTTGTCATATGCACTGAATTTTTCTGGTGTTTCAGTATCATATTTTATATATTCAGCTATGTCCTCCTCGCTCATCAGCTTGGATAACTCATCAACATTTTCAGCAATGGCTGTTTCACCTATACTGTATGTAAATTTGGTAACCAGTTTCCCTGTATAAATCTCCATATCAACATCTGAATATCTTTCAGCATATTTAGGACTACTTGAAACCATTCCCGCAAACACATTATCAACTTTGTTCTCACGTGATTCGTTCTCCTGAATAATTCCTGTCTGATTGGTCTGATTCTCTACGGCTGTGCTTGTCTCCTGAAAACGCTTCACATCTTCAATGCTCTGTCTGCTACAGCCTCCCATTAATAATATTCCTGCCATAAGGACCGGAATAATTAAACATTTTCTTCTCCCCATAAGTACCTCCTTGATATAAGTTCTCTTACACTTATATACGAAATACATTTGTAAAAAGTTGAAAAATAATAAAAAATTCCCGACAGACCATTGTGTATTCACACTTCCGGTCTGCCGGGAATCATTAATTATAATCAATTATCAAATTGTTAATTAGAACATAAGTCTTAATACCCATGTAAGGAAATTAACTGCAACATATGAGATTGCCATTATAAGAGGTATCTTCTTCTCATCCTTGCATAATGCACGGATTGCTATGTATACAAATGCATATCCTGCTACATTAGAAAATACTGTTACACATGAAGATATTCTGTCAATGAATCCTACTGATGTAAGACCTGTTACCCAGCTGAGTAACTCTGCTGGTATACCAAGTACTGCTGTAATGGCATATACTGCAAGGCCCTGCATATATGTAACATTAGCCTTGTTAAATGCCTTTGCAAGAAGCATAACTACAAGTGCAATTACAGCTGCCGCTACTGCTACCAGAAGAATCTCAAGAAGCATGTTCTTGAATATTGAGCCTACTGGATATGGCTTGGTATTAGTATATGAGCTGTAGTAAGATGAAAGTAAGCTGTCAAGTTCTTTACTTCCTGTTGTAACCTTTGCCTTACTGTTAGCAATTAACATATCAAATAATCTTGTAAGCATGTTAATAATTGCCTGACCACCAATAAGTATTGCAATCATAATAACATTAGCTTTAGCAACAAATGCTGATACCGTTTCTACCGGTGATGTAAACAATCCCTTCAATACATTAACATAATCAAGGGCTGCATTAGCTCCTGCTTTCTTAACAGCGTCCATCTGCTGTGAAGCCTGCTGCTGATTAAATCCCTGCTGTGCCTGCTGATATGTCTGCTGACCTGCTCCCTGCTTGAATGTCTGCTGCGCTGCCTGCTGAGGCTGTGCTGCTCCGGCTGACTGCTGTGCCTGCTGACATGTACAGACTTCCCCGTCCTGTAACTGTCTTCCACAATACTTACAAAAACTCATTTCTTTTCCCTCCTGAAAGTAAAAGTTATAATATTGTATGGTTGTTGTCTCAACCTTTTTTATAATACCATATATATTTATTTTCAACAATGGTCATATATGCACATTTCAATATAGTAAACTGCTATTAATTGAACTTTAGTGCTTTAACATACCACATTTATCAAGTATGAACTCCATTCTCTTTTCATATGAATGAAACTTCTCTGCTTTTTCATGTCCGTTTCTTGCAATCTGCGCACGCTCATCCTCATGATTAAGATAATATTCTGTCTTTCTTAGCAGGTCATCATGGCTGTCATAATATACATAATCTTTTCCATTCTCAAAGAAATCCATGTATTCAAGCTGGAAGCTCGTCATGAGAAATCCTCCTGCGCCGACAATATCCCACGCCCGGAGCGGTATACCTGTACGGATATTACGCATCACCGGATTAATGTTAATCCGGCTGCAGTTAAATACCTTCGGCATATCTGTCATGTAATTAACAGCTCCTTTAAGATTGACTCCTGCAAGTTCCTTATCTGGATCATCTGTATACAGGTCTGTCGGAAAATGCTTCGCAAGTTTATTGAGTATCTGCACTCTCTCAATATTAGCCAGCTTAAATCCTAAAAATGTTGATGAGAACACTAGTGCAATATCTGAAAATGCTCTTTCATCCTGCTTAAAATCTATAAGCTCACATAACTTTTCAAGTATATCAACTGTAAGCACTTTATCAAATATGCTGTCACCATAGATTTCCATCTGTGCTGCCATTGCCGCATCAAAATACCCTCTTAAATATTCCGGCAGCCTATCCTTTATTTCATCATAAGAATTCCTGTGATACATTCCTCCGACAAATGATACTTCACTGTGCCATTTGTTCCGTTCATCAGCAGTAAGCGAACCTGTTATCTTACCAACACGGGAGCAGTTTACAGCAAGTGGAAGATACCACACATGTTCTGCCCCAAGGCTCTTAAGTTCCTCTGCATAGAACCGGTCAAATATAAATATATAGTTACATTTATTAAATAATGACTGATGATACAGTGATATAAGCGGACTATCTACCGTCCATGCAATATATTTTTTCCCAAGCTCTTCACATAAATCCGATACATGTGGAAAATAATTAAGTGAAAAAACACAGTCGTATGCAGAAAAGACCTGCCTAAGCTCCGCATAGTCACGGAGCTTAAAGCCGGTCTCATCATCCTTGTCTATTACTGTTTCTGTGTAATCATGTACTTCATGTCCGAAATATTCAATCGCAGACTTTACATCATCCTGATTGAACACCTTCCATCTGTATAAAAGTATTTTCATTGTGCACATGCCTTTTCAAGTACTTCAAAATAGTTCTCAAATGTCTTACAACAACACTCGTAATTATCTATTATTATGCCATCAACACGCAGTCCGATTAATGCAAATGACATCGCCATTCTGTGGTCATTATATGTGTCAACAACACCTGGCTTAACATTGGCTGGAGATATCTCTATACGGTCTCTTCCCTCTTTGACATCAACGCCAAGATTGTTAAGCTCGTTGACCATAGCCTCAATTCTGTCTGATTCCTGTAATCGTATATGTTCAATATTCTTGATAACTGTAGTAGTCTTTGCAAATGGAGCAATAGCTGCAAGTGTCATTGACTGGTCTGAAAAATCATTCATATCAACATCCACACCACAATATTCTCCATCCTTAGGTCCGCTGACACATATACCCTCGCGTTCCTCTGTCACAGCACAGCCCATCTGCTTAAGCACGTCTATGAACTTAAGGTCACCCTGCATTGAGTTAGAATGTACTCCCTTAACGATAGCTGTTCCACCTGTAAGTGCTGCTGCTGCATAGAAGTAGCATGCTGCTGAAACATCCGGTTCAATATAATATGTCTGTGGATAATATCCAGAACCAGCCGGAACTATATATTCTGCGCCTTCATGGTCTACCACACAGCCAAACTGTTCCATCATCTTAGCTGTTATACGCACATATGAACCTTCTGTTTTATTACTTGTAATATGAACATGTATTCCTTCTTCAAGCATAGGAGATGTCATCATAAGTGCGCTTAAGAACTGTGTACTTTCACTTATACTTATTGATACATGATTCTGTGGTTTCTTTCCACCATATGTTGCACCCTTTACATTAACTGGAAGATGTCCGTCTTTCTCAAGGAACTCTATCTCTGCTCCCATGCTCTGTAATGCTTCAAAAAGCGGAAGCATTGGTCTTTTCTTCATCTGTTCAGAAGCTTCAATTGTGTACTCACCATCTGATAATGCAAGCATGGCTGTAAGGAATCTTGCCGCTGTTCCGGCACTTCCCACATTGATTGTTGCTCTCTTCTTAGGAATGTCTCTTCCATGTCCATGAATGATAACATATCGTTCAACTTCGTTTACTTCGATAATATATCCAAGTGCGATAAGACTTAAAAGAAAATGTCTCGAATCGTCACTGAACAAAACTCCTTTAAGGGTACATTCACCCTGTGATAAAGCTGCCATAAGCAGCGCTCTGTTAGTAATACTCTTTGAACCAGGCACTTCAACTGTACAGTGAATCGGGTGGTCCAGCTTCTTAACCTTGTACTGTGACATAATTTTACTACTCCATTAAACGTAATTATCTCTCGTCCATATCAACATATGGTCTGTGATGTCCAACATATTTGTATGCAGGACGGATAATCTTTCCTGCATTAACAAGTTCCTCAAGTCTGTGTGCACACCAGCCTGAAATTCTAGAAGTTGCAAACATTGGTGTAAACATTTCTTCTGGAATACCAAGCATTGTATATACAAATCCACTATAGAAATCGACATTGGCACAGACTGGCTTAAACATCTTTCTCTTGTTCATGATAAGCTGTCCTGCCTCGCTTTCAACAAGCTCATATAATGCAAATTCTTTCTGCATTCCCTTCTCTTCTGAAAGCTGTTTTGCAAATTTCTTAAGAATAACTGCTCTAGGATCTGAGTTAGTATATACCGCATGACCCATACCATAGATAAGTCCTGCATGGTCAAATGCTTCTTTGTCAAGGATCTTGTTAAGATATGTACATATCTCATCTTTATTGTCCCAATCGCTGCAATGTGCCTTAATATCTGTAAACATTTCCTGAACCTTTAAGTTAGCACCACCATGCTTAGGTCCTTTAAGGGATGCGATTGATGAAGCAATTGCTGAATATGTATCTGTTCCTGATGAAGTAACAACATGAGTTGTAAATGTTGAGTTATTACCACCACCATGCTCTGCATGAAGAACAAGACAAATATCAAGAACCTTTGCTTCGAGTTCTGTAAAGTCGCCGTCGTCTCTTAACATGTAAAGAATGTTCTCGGCTGTTGAATAACCCTTCTTAGGATTTTTTATCATAAGTGTTCCATCAAGCTTAAAATGTCTGTATGACTGATAAGCATATACTGAAAGAAGAGGCATCTTGGCTATAAGCTGAAGACTCTGTCTTAATACATTAGGAATTGAAATATCATCCGGCTTCTCATCATATGAATAAAGACTTAAGATACTCTTCATAAGCGAATTCATAAGATTAGTACTTGTAGCTTTCATAATAACATCTCTGATGAATGCACCTGAAAGTTCCTGAAGATCTGTTAAGATTCTTATGAATCTGTCTAACTGATCCTTGTCTGGAAGTACTCCGAATAACAGAAGATATGTTGCTTCCTCAAATCTGAATCTGTCAAGGCTGCTTCTCTTGATAATCTCCTCAACATTATATCCCTGAAAATATAATTCTCCGTCTACAGGTATCTTTCTTCCGTGAACACTCTGGTTACCTAATACATCTGATATCTCTGTGAGACCTGTAAGTACGCCGTTACCATTGCTGTCACGAAGACCTCTCTTTACATCATACTCTGTATACAGATTCTGATCGATTATACCTGAGGCTGTACACTCTTTTACAAGTTCCTCAAAATCGCTCTTATCTACTGTTGAAAGTTCCATCATTTCCTGATTGTTCATGGCTTTCCTCCTCCTGATTATTTCCCGCATAGCTAAACGCAGATGAAGATATTATATCTGCTACTAATAGTGTTTGTCAATTTACTGCTGGCTGTTTCCTGTCTCATCTCTCATTCCAATTACAGCATCAGCAAGCTGTCTCAGATCATCTGCGCTTTCCTGGGTAAACCCTTTCTTGCTTACAACCAGGCAGTTATCATCCCCAACAAACAGATACATATTATCAGAATCCTGATTCCATTTTACAACTTCATTCCAGCTGAATGTGTCACTGTCGTTTTCTTCGTCTGTAATAATAATATTCTCTGCATCTATCTCATATGAAAACTTAACTCCTACCATTTTCCCATATATATTATGGAACTTACGTCTGTTACTCTTGTCCATTCCGATAACTCCAATATACAGAAAAACTACAGCCACAACTCCGAACAGCAGAATCATGAATGTATCCGCATGAACATTGCCTGTCAGCTTCATCACAAATTCTCTTACCATCATCATTGCAAATATTATTCCAAACAGCTTATATATAAGCTTAAATGTTTTATATCTGCTATTGCCTGCCTCACAGGCCCGCATAGCCCCTTCCATACATTCCTTTGTGAATGCTGTTTCATTCTTTATTGTCATCAATTCCTCCCTGTATAACACTACATTATGAATGCCTCTTTAGCAGGCTTTATCTAAAGAATAATTTTAAGCCCGGTGGGGAGGTGTGTCAATGTTATATTGCAGGGGTGCGGTGGGCGGCGGTGTGTCATTGATGACGAGTTTGCTATATGGCATAAACTGCACGAATCTGATATAATATTTACATACATTTCCTATAAGATTGTTTTTATTTCAATGTTTATAGGCATAATTTTATTGTCTGGGATTAAATATCATGAATATTTTTCTCGTGATACCTATAGATAGTCGCATTTTATGTCAACTTATAGGACATTTCTGAACATTTTTATATTACATTAACTGAAAATGACACATGATGGCGATAAATCACCTATAAGAGTTATATTTTTGAATTGTTTATAGGCATCTTTATGAATATTGAAGATTTCCAAAGAAAATATCGCCAGTATTTGCCTATAAATCATGAGAATTTTTTATTCTTATAGGTTAAGCCAATATCTTGGAATTAAACTTTGAAAATCAGAAACATGAATTGAAAAAAGAAAGGAGTCTTCTTATGAAACTTGCTTGTATTACCGGAGCATCTTCCGGCATCGGAAAAGAATTTGCATATCTGCTTTCAGACCTTGAATATGACCTGATTCTGGTCGGAAGAAACACAGACGCGCTTCACGAAATTGCTGACAATGTTGCTGTCAGATGCAAATGTATCACATGCGACCTGTCTGATGAAAAATCATGTGTAAAGCTTGGCAAAAAACTCCGCAAATATCCACTTGATATTATGATTAATAATGCCGGATTCGGAGAACTTGGCACATTTGCTGAAACGAAATTAAAGAATGATATCAACATGATTAATGTTAATATTAAAGCTGTGCATATACTTACAAAGGCCGTACTTCCGGGCTTTATACAACGTGACAGAGGCTACATCATGAATGTGGCGTCAAGTGCCGGGCTGCTTCCTGGTGGACCATATATGTCTACCTATTATGCAACCAAGGCTTATGTTACAAGCCTCACTACTGCAATACACGGGGAACTGCGCGACTTAAAGAGTAACGTTCACATAAGCATGCTCTGTCCAGGTCCTGTTGATACCAACTTCAACAATGTTGCCAATGTAAAGTTCGCATTATCAGGAATTCCTGCTGATTACTGCGCCTATTATGCACTTTGTAAAATGTTTACAGGCAAACTTACCATTGTTCCGACATTTACAATGAAAGCCGGAGTTTTTGGTAGCAGATTCCTGCCAAGACAAGTGCTTGCCTTTATGACAGGTCACCAGCAGAAAAAGAAGACAGACAATATCTGATATGATACTGCCTGTCACTGATTTAGAATTTTTTTGAAAATATAATATTCTTTCTTTCAACAAGCATTGCCTTGTTGAAGAACACATCAACTGCAGCCTTGTAATCAGCCATTCTCTGGGATTTCTTGATTGCCTTGATTTCTTTTTTGCAATCATCAAACACATATTCCATATAACACCACATTTCTTTCATTCTGTGTATGGCATGTGTATCTCCCGGCATTATGGCTGTGCGGGCTGCGTATACAAGGTCGTGAAGCTCTTTCATCAGCTTCTTATCTGCATTAAGGTCTCGCACCATCGCCTCAGGATTATCATCTGTTAATACATTAATCAGTCCGGGGTCCGCGATAAGCCCTCTTCCAAGCATAAATGTATCAACCTCCGGAAACATCTCCTTCATCTCAAGGAAATTCTTCCTTGTAAATATATCTCCGTTAAGCACCAATTTATTCCTGCTGTTATCCACTGCGTATCGGAAAGCGTCAAGATGCATCTCATTTCTGTAGTAATCTGTACGCACTCTCGGATGAACAATAAGTTCCTCAAGAGGATAAGAATTATACACCTCCATTATCTGTGGAAAACTGTCATCATCTTCAACACCGATTCGTGTCTTGACCGAAACCTTAATATTCTCTCTTATAAATGCATCCTCAAACACCTCATCAAGAAAACGGTCGAGCTTTTCTGTGTCGCGAAGCATTCCTGAGCCTTTATTCTTTGAAACAACTGTGCCTGACGGACAGCCGGCATTAAGATTAATCTCGCTGTAGCCGTATTTTTCATAAAGCATTTTTGCTGTCCATATAAAATCCTTAGCTTCATTAGTCATGACCTGCACAACCGTATATGTATCCTTATTATGCCCGCGGTCTATGTCTCTTATTTCTCTTGCAAGAAAATTCTCTGACTTATTAGGTGAGATAAACGGTGTAAAATATTTTGTAATTCTGCCTTTTCCAAATGTTTTCTCATAGGCATTTCTGTATGTAAAATCTGTAAGCCCCTCCATCGGGGCCATATATATAGTATTGCTCATATACTGTATCTTTCTGTTATTCTAATGTAAATGTGCCGTTGCTGTTAGTCACAATGGCTGTCTCGAAAAATTCTTTTACTGCCTTTATCATGTATTCTGTGTCCATAATTCCTGCTGTCTCGTAAGGTGAGTGCATTGCAAGCTGCGCAAGCCCGATATCTACTGTGTTCATTGATACATGGCAGTTAGCTATATTTCCAAGTGTTGAACCACCCGGAATATCTGAACGGTTAGCAAATTCCTGTGTCGGAACTCCCGCTCTTGTACATATTTCTTTAAATATTGCCGCAGAAACCGCATCTGTTGTGTATTTCTGGTTGGCATTGTATTTGATGACTATACCTTTGTTCATATGAGGTCTGTTAGTCGGATCAGCTTTCTCCTGATAATTAGGATGAACCGCATGCGCATTGTCCGCTGAAAGCATGAAAGAACCTGCACACGCCCTTATATAATCCTCATTATCCTTGCCGGCACACACAGCTATACGCATAAGCACATCTGATAAAAATGTTGAATCTGCTCCCTGCTTGGTGCTGCTGCCAACCTCTTCATTGTCAAATACCACACATACCGCAACGCTTTCCTGGTTGCTCTCATCACTGTCTATAAGCGCATTCATGCATGAATATGCACACATCACATCATCAAGTCGTGGTGCTGATATAAATTCATTGTCTGCACCCCAGATTGTTCCTGCCTGTCTGTTGTACAGAAACAGATCACTGCTTATCACTGACTCTTTATCTGTCTGTGCAGCGTCTGCTATTATGCTGTCAAAAAGCCCTTTGGATTCTGTCTCTCCTATAAGCGGTATCATATCCTTCTGTGCATTATAATTAAGTCCTGTGTTGGCTTCCCTGTTCATGTGAATTGCAAGATTAGGAATTATGCATAAATCCCTGTCTACATTTACAAGGACTGGCTTTAATACTGCACCTTCCCTTACTATTGCCCTTCCTGCAACTGAAAGAGGCCGGTCAAACCACGGTGCCATAAGCATGCCGCCGTATTTTTCCACATTTAACGAAACGTAATTCTTGTCCGGTGTCAGCTCAGGATTCTCTTTTACCTTAAATGACGGTGAATCACTGTGTGCGGCTGCAATCTGATAATTGATAAAGCCCTCTGCCGCAGGCATTCTGAAAGCTATTATGGAAGAATCATTTCTTGTTACATAGTATTTGCCACCCGGTATAAGATGCCATCTGTCCCTCTCATTAAGGCGCACAAATCCTGCATCGTCCAGCAAATCCATAAAATTCACCGTTACATGAAATGCTGTAGGACTTTTTTCTATGAATGACATCATATCTTTTGATACATTTATAAATGTGTTCTCTTCCATAACTGCTCCCTTCTATCTGCGTCTTCTTTGTCTGTTATGTCTTCTTTTTCTCTTATTGTTCTGTGCCATAATGACTACTGTTACGATTATTATCGCAACTATCACTACTACAATAACCACAAATATTACAACTATGCTATTGGATTCTTTCTTTCCATTGACATCTGATACTTTGTTGTCTGTTGTCTGTGTGTTGTCGTCTGTTACCACATTTGCAGCATATTCCCTATAAACGGTCTGGTTACACAGACTGCATGTTCCTGCTTCTATTCCATCTTTCTTGTCTGTTCCCGTAGCTTCTTTTACAACACTGTAATTGTCAACCTTATGCTCGTGTATTGTGTATTTATCTGAATATGTATAACCACATGTGCTGCATGTATGTGTTGTGTAGCCGAAATCCGCTGCTGTTGCTTCTGTCACTGTGTCAGTGTATGAAGGATTGCTGCACATTTCAGGAAGGAGTGTAACTGAATAATCATATG
>OHOK01000607.1_pt1 | contig 17720 bp, 9 predicted proteins | sample 1569731 | NCBI WGS metagenome assembly OHOK01 (sample SAMEA3879559, study PRJEB24766) | human gut metagenome | biome: human-associated habitat; feature: feces | place: USA | collected 1985/1987
AACGTATTGAAATCAGGTAAGATGCCGGCTCCGGCTCACATCGTACAGGAAGATATCGTTGGTCCGTCGTTGGGTCAGGAATCTATCAATGCCGGTATTTTCTCATTCGTTGTAGCTTTGATCCTGTTGATGATCTATATGTGCTCTATGTATGGTTTCATCCCGGGTATGGTTGCCAACGGTGCTTTGTTCCTGAACTTCTTCTTCACATTAGGTATCCTTTCTTCTTTCCAGGCTGCATTGACGATGTCCGGTATTGCCGGTATGGTATTGTCGCTGGGTATGGCAGTGGATGCAAACGTATTGATTTATGAACGTACTAAAGAAGAACTTCGTGCAGGCAAGGGAGTGAAGAAAGCATTGGCTGACGGTTATTCTAATGCCTTCTCCGCTATCTTTGACTCTAACTTGACATCTATTATTACAGGTATCATTCTGTTCAATTTCGGTACAGGACCTATCCGTGGTTTTGCAACGACTTTGATTATCGGTATCCTCGTATCGTTCTTTACCGCAGTGTTCATGACTCGTCTGGTTTACGAACATTTCTTGAGTAAAGATAAATGGCAGAACCTGACATTTACCACTAAGATTTCAAAGAACCTGATGGCCAATACACACTTCGATTTTATGGGAACAAACAAAAAATCCCTTATTATCGTCAGTGCAGTTATCATCGTTTGTATCGGTTCGTTCGCTATCCGCGGGCTAAGTCAAAGTATCGACTTCACCGGTGGACGTAACTTCAAGGTACAGTTTGAAAACCCGGTAGAACCGGAACAGGTGCGCGAGCTGATCTCAAGCAAGTTCGGTGATGCGAACGTTAGCGTTATCGCCATCGGAACAGATAAGAAAACGGTTCGCATCAGTACCAACTACCGTATCGAAGACGGAGGCAATAATGTTGACTCGGAAATCGAATCATATTTATATGAAACACTGAAACCGTTGTTGACTCAGAACATTGATCTGGCAACTTTCATCGACCGTGATAACCACACAGGCGGCAGCATTGTAAGCTCACAGAAAGTAGGGCCGAGTATCGCAGACGATATCAAGACCGGTGCTATCTGGTCAGTCGTTCTGGCATTGATTGCCATCGGTTTGTATATCTTGATTCGTTTCCGTAACATTGCATACAGTATTGGTTCTATTGCAGCATTGACTTGTGACACAATCATGATTATCGGTGCTTATTCATTATTCTGGGGTATCCTGCCATTCTCACTGGAAATCGACCAGACCTTTATCGGTGCTATCCTGACGGCTATCGGTTACTCTATCAATGACAAAGTGGTAATCTTCGACCGTGTACGTGAATTCTTCGGCCTGTACCCGAAACGTGACAGAAAGCAATTGTTCAATGATTCGTTGAATACGACTCTGGCACGTACAATAAATACTTCATTGAGTACATTAATCGTGCTGCTGTGTATCTTCATCCTTGGTGGTGACTCTATTCGCAGTTTCGCATTTGCAATGATTCTCGGTGTTGTAATCGGTACATTATCTTCTCTGTTCGTTGCATCTCCTATCGCATATATGATGATGAAGAACAAAAAGATTGTTGAGCCTGCTGTTGAAGTAGCAAAATAAGAACTATATAGTAACAAAATAAAAAGGGAAGCCGAATAAATGGCTTCCCTTTTTTGTTTTGTAGTCCCGAGGGGAATCGAACCCCTATCTAAAGTTTAGGAAACTTCTATTCTATCCGTTGAACTACAGGACCAAAAACATTTGCGGTTGCAAAGATAAAGCATTCTCCCGATTTAACAAAGGCGAACGAATCTTTTATCGAGAAGTTAAAGAAATACAGTCTACACAAGATTTTATCAAAGTGTCAACCTAAATCAGCTACAAACAGTAGTATATTGGCGATCCAATCTTACATTTAGTCAACAGTTAGGCAACCAAAAATAAATGATAATATGCAACTTTTATTCGTTCAAGTCAGACACATAGTCAGAGTTTTGTTCACTCCAAATATCAAAAAACACTCATTTATCAATTCTTTTAGTACACAATCACAGATTAATTCGAAAAGATTTTGCCAAGTCGCATAACTTTCCGACATTTGCAAACGCATCTTTAAAAGCGTAGTACTTTTTGTAAGTACCCCAACCAACATAAGAACAGATTTTAAGTGATCCTATAAATTAATCATAGTAATACGAAATTATGGCAAACGACATGATGGTAAAAGAACTGGATCAAGTGGTAGTCCGCTTTTCCGGAGACTCCGGCGATGGTATGCAGCTCGCCGGCAACATCTTTTCAACAGTTTCGGCTACCGTGGGCAATGATATCAGTACATTCCCCGACTATCCGGCAGATATCCGCGCCCCGCAAGGCTCACTCACCGGTGTTTCCGGTTTTCAGGTACATATCGGTGCAGAGAAAGTCTATACCCCAGGTGACAAATGCGACGTATTGGTAGCGATGAACGCCGCCGCACTGAAAACCCAATATAAGTTTGCTAAATCCACTGCTTGTATCATCATCGATACAGATGCTTTCCAGAAGTCAGACTTGGAAAAGGCCGCTTTCAAGACCGATAATCCGATAGAGGAAATGGGTATTAAGCAGGATGTCATCGCCGCCCCCATCTCGAAGATGGTGAAAGACTGCCTTGCCGACACCGGAATGGACAACAAGTCCATGCTGAAATGCCGCAATATGTTTGCAGTAGGCCTGGTATGCTGGCTGTTCAACCGCGATCTGAAAATAGCCGAAGATTTCATCCGCGAGAAATTCGCCAAAAAGCCCGAAATTGCCGGAGCAAATATCAAGGTCATCCATGCAGGATATGACTACGGACACAACACCCATGCTTCCGTAGCCCATACATATAAGATTGAAAGTAAGACTACCGTTCCCGGCAGATACATGGATATCACGGGGAACAAAGCAACTGCTTACGGTTTCATCGCCGCAGCTGAAAAGGCTGGCTTGAAGCTGTTCCTCGGCTCCTATCCCATTACTCCGGCAACCGATGTACTGCACGAACTCTCCAAGCACAAGTCTCTGGGCGTGATGACCGTGCAATGCGAAGACGAGATTTCCGGTTGCGCCACTTCTATCGGCGCCGCTTTTGCAGGTGCGCTGGCTGTGACCTCCACTTCCGGTCCCGGTGTCTGCCTGAAATCGGAAGCTATGAACCTGGCAGTCATTACAGAACTTCCGCTGGTTGTGCTCGACGTGCAACGTGGCGGTCCTTCTACCGGTCTGCCCACCAAGTCAGAGCAGACAGACTTGTTGCAGGCATTGTTCGGCCGCAACGGTGAAAGCCCAATGCCCGTCATCGCCGCCTCTTCACCCACAAGCTGTTTCGACGCAGCCTACATGGCAAGCAAAATTGCACTGGAGCACATGACCCCGGTCGTATTGCTGACCGACGGCTTTGTTGCCAATGGCTCCGGCGCCTGGAAGCTGCCCAAACTGGCAGACTATCCCGCCATCACCCCTCCCTACGTGACTTCCGAAATGAAGGACAACTATACTCCGTACAAACGCAATCCCGAAACAGGTGTCCGCTATTGGGCCATCCCCGGACAAGAAGGCTATATGCACATCCTCGGCGGTCTGGAGAAAGACAGCAATACCGGTGCCATCTCCACCGATCCCGAAAACCATGACTTGATGTGCCACCTGCGTGCCGAGAAGGTTGCCAAAATCCCCGTACCTGATGTAGAAGTGCAAGGCTGTGCAGACGATGCCGATTTGCTGATTGTCGGTTTCGGCGGTACATACGGCCACTTGTATTCGGCCATGGAAGAGATGAACAAGGCAGGCAAGAAGGTTGCCCTCGCCCACTTCACTTATCTGAATCCGCTCCCCAAGAACACGGAAACCGTTCTGAAGAAGTACAAGAAGGTGGTAGTTGCCGAACAGAATCTCGGACAATTTGCAGGTTATCTACGTATGAAGATAGACAACTTCACCCCGTACCAGTTCAACGAAGTCAAAGGACAACCGTTCGTCGTTGCCGAGCTGGTCGCAGCGTTCAATAAATTAATTGATAATTGACAGTTGACAATTGATAATAACCATGCGTAATATGCGGATTATCAATGACCAGCCACCAATTATCAACTATCAATTATCAACTATCAATTAAAAAAGATTATGTGCGAATATACAGCAAAAGACTATAAAAAAGGACAACCCCGTTGGTGTCCGGGTTGTGGTGACCACTTCTTTCTGGCTTCACTGCACAAAGCAATGGCAGAAATCGGCAAAGCTCCTTGGGAGAATGCCGTCATCTCAGGTATCGGCTGCTCCAGCCGTCTGCCCTATTACATGAATACGTATGCGATGCAGACCATCCACGGACGTGCTGCTGCCATCTCTACAGGTGCCAAGGTTGCCAATCCCAACCTGACGGTATGGCAAATCTCCGGCGACGGTGACGGTCTGGCCATCGGCGGTAATCACTTCATCCACGCCGTACGCCGTAACATCGACCTGAACATGATTCTGCTGAACAACCGCATCTACGGTCTGACCAAAGGTCAATATTCTCCGACCTCTCCACGTGGTTTCGTCAGCAAGTCGTCTCCCTATGGTACGGTAGAAGATCCATTCCACCCGGCAGAGCTTTGCTTCGGTGCCCGCGGCCGTTTCTTTGCCCGCGCGGTAGCTACCGATGCTCCGGGGACAGTGGAAATATTGAAGGCAGCCATGGCTCACAAAGGGGCTTCCGTTTGCGAGATTCTGCAAAACTGCGTTATCTTCAATAACGGTACGCATGACTCCGTAGCCAAAAAGGAAGACCGCGCCAAGAATGCTATCTACTTGAAACACGGCGAACCAATGCTCTTCGGCGAGAACAACGAATACGGACTGATGCAGGAAGGCTTTGGTCTAAAAGTCGTGAAACTCGGTGAGAACGGCATTACAGAGAAGGATATCCTTATCCACGATGCCCACTGCATGGACAACACCCTGCAACTGAAGCTTGCCTTGATGGAAGGTCCCGACTTCCCGATTGCACTCGGTGTTATCCGCGATGTGGAAGCTCCTACTTACGACGATGCTGTTCATGAACAAATCGAAGAGGTGTCTGCCAAGAAGAAGTATCACAACTTCGAGGAATTACTGATGACGAATGATACGTGGGAAGTAAAATAAACCACTAAGATTTTTGCATAAGTTGCTTCCACACTTCCACTCATCTGCCGAAATTTCTTATCCAACGGCATTTCAGATGCTGTGGAAGCAACTCAAAAGTATGGAAGCGCATTTTGCTTCCACACTTTTGAGTTGCAATATTAATAGCTTGTATCATTTCTTATTAATATTATGTTTGCACGAAACAAATAAGGTGCAAACATGATATTAATTTCCTAAAAGTAAGAGTACCTCCCTATCCTTTCTCTCACAAACCGCAGGCTGATAGTTCCTTCGTTCGAGTAATCCTTCCCAGATAAAGGTCAAAAACACTCCCACCCTGAAAAGAAAATGCAACCACTGCAACTGCACCAGATTTTATTGTAGTGATAGAGCATACCTCCGATGAACAAGGCTACCAATAAGGGTCGACAACAAGACTTCAAGGGAAGAGAGGGAAATTGTGGAATACCTACTGTGGATTTTTTCCACATCTCCACACCACAAACACCCGAACTTTCCTTTTTCCCGATAGAAAATAAGCAATTGATTATCAATATTATTCATCCTTAAAAGGATAGTCTGCCTTTCGTTTGGCATACCTCTTGCTAAAATATCCGCCGAAAGGACGTAACATTTATAATAAGATAAATCAATTATTTTTCAGTAGTATGAAAATCAGGATGAGAAAACGGTGTGACATTCCACATTCAGCGTCGCACTTCCAAAAAAGTTTGATTATTGCAAGTTGGTTATTAACATTTCTTTTCACCGGAACAGCCTTTGCACAAGAGAACCGAACCATTACAGGCATTGTAAGAGATGTAACGGGAGAACCGCTTATCGGTGCCAGCGTCATACAGAAAGGCACCAACAACGGCGTCATTACCGATGTGGACGGCAACTTCACACTGACCGTTCCTGCAGATGCAACACTCTCTATCGCTTACATGGGCTATGCTACCCGGGAGATAAACCTGGCAAAACGAAAAAAGCAAGGCGACCTGAAGATTACACTCAGCGAAGATACCCAGCAACTGAAAGAAGTCGTAGTAACGGCAATGGGTATCAAAAAAGACACGAAACGTGTCGGCTATGCCATCAGTACCATCAGTGCAGACGAATTGGTAAAGGCAGGAGCACCCAACTTTGCCTCTGCCATGTACGGTAAAGCACCGGGAGTCCGCATCACACAGACACAAGGCGGTTCTGCCGGAGCTGTCTCCATCAACGTACGCGGACTGACTTCCATCACTGGAAATAACCAGCCACTCATCATTCTGGACGGTGTACCCATCCGCAACGGCGGCACGGGTAAAAGCACGGACTTCGCCGAATTTGGCAACGACGGACAAATCCGTTCCAATGGTCTGGTAGACATCAACCCAGAGGACATCGAGAGCCTCAGTATTCTGAAAGGAGCTTCTGCCACAGCTCTCTACGGCTCGGAAGCTGCAAACGGTGCGGTAGTCATCACTAGCAAGCGCGCCAAAAGCGGCAAGCTGACGGTGGACTTCAATGCCCAAGTCATGGCAAACTTACCGGCTTATCTACCAAAAGTACAGACCGTATACGGGCCGGGAACCTACAACACCGCATACAGCGATTATGAGAAACAGACGGGAGGCTTCTATCAGAGAACCCTAAACGGACAAAGCTACAAAAGCCTCCGTTCCACCACCTTGTCCTTCGGCCCGAAATACGACGGCAGCGAGGTACTTTACTGGGACGGGAAGATGCGCCCCTACCAGGCACTGACCGACAACCCGTGGAAAGAGTTGTTTCGCACCGGCTGGACCCAGACTTACAATCTCGCCATCTCACAAGGGACGGAAACCACCAGCAACCGCTTCTCCTACACATTCATGGACGAGATTCCCAATGCCCTGACCGGAAGCTTCACCAAACACAACTTCAAGCTGACCGGTTCGTATCAACTGGCGAAACCGCTGAAACTGGAATACTCCCTTAACTACATCGTACAGAATGTAGAAGACCGCCCGCAAACCTCGCTCAACCTATACAGCGGTTTCGGCAACATGTTCTCCACCTTCCTGGACATTCCCTATCTGAAACAAAGTTACGTCACCAGTCTGGGATACCGTAATACCTTTGTCGGAGGAAACGCCACGCTGACTCCCGAGGAATCATGGGCCTACGACCCCAGTTACGCCACCGGAGTGAACAACATGCTGTGGAATATGTACCATCACCATAGCGACGAGACAGAGAACCGGCTCATCGGTATGATTCGCCCCACCTGGCAGATAACCAACTGGCTGAGTCTGCGCGCCCAGGTTTCAACTGATATCACAGATGTGAAGCAAACACTGAAATATGAAAGCGAACAACCCAATTCCCTATACGACCCCAACGGCAGCTTCCAGTCCATCAACCGCCGTTACGACATTGTTTATGGAGATGTTATGTTGAACTTCAACTATAATATCAACCGCTTCGACATTGCCGCCACCGTAGGCTGGACCGGACGCTACGAAAATATGAACAATATCAGGGTCTCCACCAATGGCGGGCTTGTCACGGAAAACTGGTTCGACCTCAATGCCAGCCGCTACACGCCAAGCAGTACCCTGCAACGTATGGAACTACTGAAAACCGGCTATATGGGTACACTGAGCCTGGGATGGGACAACTATCTATTCCTTGAACTGACCGGACGCCAGGAACGCTCGTCTACCCTAAAAGACCAGAGCTTTTTCTATCCTTCCGCTAATCTGAGTTTCCTCTTCACCCAAGCCTTCCACATGCCGTCATGGTGGAACTATGGAAAACTGCGCCTCTCATACGGTATCGTAGGAAATGCTCCTGAAACCTATACCGCCAATATCGTCTACGAGCAAGGTTCGGACAACGGATTCACCTGGAACACCATTCCCTCTTCATGGGGGAATGCAGATATCCGTCCGGAAAAGAAGTACGAATACGAGATAGGTCTGGAAAGCAAGTTCTTAAACAACCGGTTGGGTATAGATGTATCTTACTACAACAACCGTGTAAAGGACCAGATACTCTCCACACCGCAACCTTCCACATCAGGCGTAAAGAATGTGTTGATGAATGTGGGCGAGGTAGCCAACCACGGCTGGGATATATCAATCAGTGCCACTCCCATACTGACCAGAGATTTCCGCTGGGACCTGACAGCCAACTATGGTGTATATAAGAACAAAGTGGTGAAACTGGCCGATGGAGTGCCCTATCTGGAAATACTCAACTCCGGAGGCAGCGGAATAAAAATACAAGCTGTGGAAGGCCAGCCAATGGGTGACATCTATGCGCAGGTTCCCCAGGTGAACGAAAACGGTGAGTACCTCGTTTCCGATAAAGGTCTTTACCTCAACCAAACTGAATTGCAGAAAGTCGGCAACATCAATCCGGCAGGCGTAGGAGGTCTATTCAACTCTTTCTCCTACAAGAATGTATTCCTCGATTTCAGTATCGACTTCCGCATCGGAGGAGATGTCATCAACGAAATGAACCAATATGCCACCGCAGTGGGTCTGACACCCGAATCCCTGAAGTACCGTGATACGGAACACGGCGGACTGTCCTATTACTATCCGGGCGACAACAATTCCAGCGGAATTCCGGTACAAGTAGACCCTTCCACGGGTGCCGGCCCCAACGGAGAGATAATCTACCACGACGGCATCATTCTTCCGGGTGTAGTGGCCTCCACTGGCGAAAGAAACACACGTATCATTCCGGCAGGCTATTACTACAACACCACCTATAATTGGGGAACGGAGGCCGAACAGCTGACATACCGCCATTCGGTATTCGACAATTCTTATGTCAAACTGCGTGAATTGACCATCGGCTACCAATTTCCCGAAAAGATGATCTCCAAACTGGGACTGGGCCGGCTGAGTGTGTCGGTCTTCGGACGTAACCTCTTCTACTTCTACAAAGCACTGAAAAACTACGATGCGGAGTCGTCCGTCGGAACATCCTGGGCCAACCAGGCTACCGTGGGAAGTTCTACCACAGCTACCCGCAGTTTCGGTGTTTCACTTCGTGCAAGTTTCTGACAAAACAACCATCCAAAAAACAAAAAAGAGTATGAAAAAGACAAAGATATTATCCCTTGTTTCATTGGGAGCATTCCTCTTGACAACATCAGGCTGTACGGATTATGACTTCGACAGCAAATACGAAGACCCCTCCAAAGTAACCCAAGTCACCATCAGTAATCTGATGGTAGGAGTCTTCCAAAAAGTAAAGGACTATGATGTTTATGAATACAACCGGTTCTTCGGATTCGATTCACAGTTTACGGGCAAGTATGCACAAACCTTCGGCTACTCCAACACTACAGATATGTATACCCCCGGCTATATACCCGCCATTGACGGACAGTGGGACAATGTGTATTCGGCACTGGCCCAGTTCCGCAAGCTGGAATCTCTCTACAAAGAAGAAAGCGCGGCAGAGCAAGCACAGGATGAGGCATTCTATCTTGCCGCCAAAGTACAGCTGTACGATTTTTTCGCCGCCACAGTGGACGTTTTCGGGGATATGCCTTTCTCGGAAGCTTGCATGCTGCCGCTTACCAACGATGTAGGTAAATCGTATGCTCACTATGACAAGGCCGAGAATATATATAAAACCATTCTTGACGAGCTCAAAGAAATTGCTCCGCGGTTCCGCTCCATCCCCACACCGAGGAACTTCAATACACAAGACTTTATCAACAACGGGGACATGGACAAATGGGAACGTTATGCAAACTCCTTGCGACTGCGCCTTGCCATGCGCGTAGCCGCGCAAGGAGACTTGCAGGCGGAAGGCCGTACCGCCATCAAGGAAATCCTGGAAAATCCGTCAGCCTATCCGTTGATAGAGGAACAAGAAAACAACATTCTCATTGTCAACCAGAAGTCTGGGCAACTGAACTTCACTGCAGGCCACGGACTGGGTGACTGGGTAACCAACCGACTCGCTTCGGGCGCCATCATCGACCGCATGCTGGGCCATGGCAACTACGATATGACCTGCAATGACCCACTGAGCGGCGTTTATGTGAAAGGAGAAGATGACCCGCGCATCCTACTCAACTTCAATCCCGTGAAGATTACCAACCAGAACACCGGTCAATTGGACGAACACCGTTATCTGGGCACAGACCTTACCGTGGCAGATGAGCTGACGGAATATTACAACTCGCAGGCACAAGACGAAGTCAATACCAGCAACACCGGTTTCTCACAAATCACGCAGAAAGGTTTCTTTTGGGAAAACGATAAATTCGACATGCTGATAATGGCCTCACCCGAAATCCATTTCCTAAAAGCGGAAGCCTATGAAATGGGGTATGGAGTGGCAAAGAATGAAGCAAAAGCGGAAGAAGAGTTCAAAAAGGCTGTCAGCCAGTCCATCACGCTTTACTACTATTACGACTCGGTAAGTACGGGTGAAAACGCGCGCCGGTATAATGCCCCCACTGCCGAAGAAACAGCCTCTTTCGCTGCTGCCAAATGGAACAGCACGGAATATGCAGACAAGCTGGATGCTATCATTACCCAAAAGTGGCTGCATTTCGGTTTCCTAGCCAGTCGTGAGGCATGGAGTGATATCCGACGTACCGGCTATCCGTCCGGCCTGGCCTTCCCCGAAGTGGCCGGTACCATCACAAATGTGCCGAACCGCTGGAGATACCCGAATACGGAAGTCAACTACAATCCCTACTATAAAGAGGTGTCAGCCGAAGACACTTACTACCACAAACTGTTCTGGGCAAAATAAGGACTTTGTTTGCAAACCCATTCTGCCCGGAGAGTGTACCATAACTCACCACGGAATTACACGGATTAACACAGATTATCTTTGGAGTTCTGATAATAAAGAACTTTTAGTTATGTTGATCCGTGTAATTCCGTGGTGAGTATGTATTTACCTCTCAGTTTCTTTTATTCCGAACTATATCCTTCCTTTTTAGAAATCTTAAGGATTGCCCGATAGGGAGATTGCAGGAAACCACTGTCTTTAATGAACGACGGATAAACATCGCTTCCGCAAAAACTGAACTATAACATAACGGACTAAATGAAAAAGTATCCAAATGACTTGATTGGCGACATCATGAAAGCCTTCGGCAAATATGCCGACCGACCGGCATTCGTCATCGAAGACACGGCCTGCACTTATGGAGAGCTGGCAACTTGCGTACAGAAAATATCCTCCCTATTCAAGGACAGAGAAGACAAAATTATCGGCATCGTCGCGGAAAACAGACTGGAAACATACGCATCCATACTATCTGCACTGATTTGCGGAAAGGCATACGTCATCCTCCATCCTTCCTACCCCAAACATAGGAATGACAGAATTGCCGGCTTAGCAGGCATCCGCCTCGTGCTGCATACCAAGAATATCCATGTCTTGAACCTCGACACCCGGAATCTGGAACTGATATGCACCTCCGAAATAGAGCAGGCAGAGAACTCCACCACGTTCCACGCCGCAGAAGACATCCTCCATACGGCAGAAGAGGAAAATGCCTACATTATCTTCACTTCCGGAAGCACAGGCGAACCCAAAGGAGTGCCCATCTCCCGCCGCAACCTGAATGCTTTCTATACCGCCTATCACCGCCTCGGCTGGCAACTGGACGAGAACGACCGGATGCTGCAGATGTTCGAACTCACTTTCGACGTTTCCATCGTATCCTTTCTGTATCCGCTGACGCTGGGTGCTTGCATATACACCGTTTCTCCGGAAGGCGTGAAATACATCAACGTAATTGAAACTCTGGAAAAATACGACCTGACCTTCGCTGCCGTAGCCCCTTCACTGCTCCAGTTGCTACATCCCTATTTTCCGGAGATACACCTTCCCGCACTGAGATATCTGGTGGTTACTGCCGAGGCATCTGACGCGGAGCTGTTGGGTGCTTTCAGAAAATGCGTCCCCAATGCCTCTTTCATAAACCTATACGGACCGACAGAGGGAACCATCTACTGCACTGCCTACCGGATACCCGTCACCTCCTGCAAGCATCACAACGGCATGACCGCTATCGGAAGGCCTTTCGAAGGCATCGATGCCCTAATTATGGATAACGACGGTCGCCCGCTGCCTACCGGAGAAACCGGCGAACTATGGATTAGCGGCAATCAAGTGATGGGTGGATACTGGAATGCTCCCGAAAAAAACGGGGAATGCCTCGTAGAGACCGCCAATGGAAAAGTATACTACAAGACGGGAGACCTCTGCCGGATGGATGCCGACGGTGACATCATCTATTGCGGACGAAAAGACTCACAGATAAAGATACAAGGATTTCGCATTGAGCTGAGCGAGATTGAACATGTGGCAAAAAACTTTTTCAACGGTGAATGCCGTGTAGTCGTCATTCCCAAATACGACAACGACAACCAGTGCGAACTGCATCTCGTCGTAGAGAAGAAACAGCTCGACAAACAGCAGATAGAGGAATATCTGTGTAGCAGGCTTCCCTACTACATGATTCCCAAACATATGCATTGTCTGGAACAGTTTCCGCTGAACACCAGTAGCAAAACAGACAGAAAGAAAATACAAGAACTAATTTAAACTTGACAATGGATACACAGACTATTTTGAATGAAATGAGCCTCATCTTTCGAGAGGTACTGAAAAGAGAGAACATCGTACTTGACAATGAGACCACCGCCCAGGATGTGGAAGGATGGGATTCACTGACCAACATGCAACTGATAAACAAGATAGAGAAGAAATTCAATGTACGCTTCACCTTCAGAGATATTGTAAAACTCAAAAACGTGGGAGACATCTGCCATGCCATTTTAACCAAAACCAACTAGGAAATGTCATTCATATCCCTGAACTTCGTCGTACTGTTTGCGTGTACTTTCATTCTATACCATACGCTTCCTTCACGATTCAGAAAAGCGACCTTACTGACAGCCAGCTGCCTCTTCATAGGCTTCTACCACCTCGCTTTTCTGATAACGGCCCTCATCCTCACGCTTACCACCTTCTACCTTGGCAAATGGATAGGACAGGCCAAGCGGGAAAGCGGCATGAAGGGAATTTATTTTTCAGGTGTGTGTTTTCTGGTTGTAAGCTGGTTGGCATTCCGGTATGCTGACCGGCTTACAAACTGCCACATTCTCTTTCCACTGGGAATCTCTTTCTATACTTTCCAGGCCATTTCGTACCTGACAGAAATCTACTGGCAAGAAGAAGAACCGGAAAAGAGCCTGCCCGACTTCATGATATACATGCTCTTCTTCATGAAGTTCCTTTCCGGTCCCATAGAAAGAGCAAGTGACATGCTCCCCCAACTGAAGTCCTGCAAAGCCACGGACTATACATCCATGGTCTACGGAATGAGACTGATTGTCGTGGGACTAATAAAGAAACTGATACTGGCCGACTCCATCGCCCCATACATAGACGGTGTCTTCGGGTCGGTATACACAGCCTCGGGCGTGCAATTGCTGATGGCATGCCTCCTATATCCGATAGAGCTGTATGCCGACTTCTCCGGATATACCGACATCGCATTGGGAGGAGCGCGCATGCTGGGATTCAAGCTCAGCCCAAACTTCAACCGGCCGTTCATTGCACAGACCACTGCCGACTTCTGGCGCCGATGGCACATGTCGCTTTCATTCTGGGTACGCGACTATCTGTACCTCCCGTTGTCCTCGAACCTGCGTGGATGGGGACAATGGGGCGTATTTCTAAGTCTGGCGCTGACCTTCACGGGACTGGGTATCTGGCATGGTGCCGGATGGAACTTCGCTGTCTACGGACTAATTCAAGGTGTCATCATCTTCTACGAGATGAAGACCACAGCATTTCACCGCAGACTGAAAGCCCAATTGGGAAGCCGCTTATATGCCACATTATCCGTCGTAAGGACCTACCTACTTTTTGCCGTATCTCTGATATTCTTCCGGGCGGGCTCCATGGCCGAAGCGTTCCACTACATCAGCCACCTCTCCTTCGGCGTACATTACAGTTGGAAGGAAATGAACATCGGAATGCCGGACCACAACAGCATTGTGGCAGGAAGCGCACTCGTACTGATATTGGTTTACGAATATTTCATGTCCAAGCATGATTTGCTAGAAGCCCTCGGACGACAGCCGGCAGCCGTAAGATGGAGTATCTATTATCTGCTCGCCATAATACTTTTCACACTGGGACAGTTCAACTCGGACAGCTTCATATATTTACAATTTTGACAATAAAGACACATGATGAAGAAAAACAGCGAACGGAACGCAGCCATACGTTTCATGAAAAAGCTCTTTATCCTTTTTATCCCTTTTATAGCTCTACTGGCAGTCTATTTCCTGGACGACCCTTTCATGGTCCTGAAGAACTATGAACGATACGACCAAACCCCGGTTGTACTAAACGAAGGGCACGTGGGGTGGCAGATGTATCTGAACAACCGGGATACCATCCCCATCGACTCCTATATCATGGGAAACTCCTGCACTATGGCCTATCAATGCCATGAATGGGAGAAATACCTCCACGGCGGAAGAGCCGTACGGCTATTCGGAAATGCCGAAAGCCTTGCCGCCGTCTGCCTGAAGCTGAAGGCACTGGACAAGGCAGGTGCAACAATCAAGAACCTGCTGCTGATTATCGACAAGGAATCATTGCACAACGACCGTTGCCTGACCGGACATTCCAACATTCTGCCACCCGCCATATCGGGAATAAGCAGCTTCAAGTTTCAGAAGGAATTCTGCCAAGCCTTCTTCTACCCGAACTTTCTCTTCCCCTATCTGGACTACAAGCTGTTCCATACCTATCGCCCTTACATGAAAGGGGTTATAAACCCCTATGGCTCCACCCGAAACCCGGTAACCAATGACGTGTTAAATCCCAGAGAGAAAATGATAAAGGAAGAGGGAGATAAGTACTGGGAAAACCGGAAAGGAGAATTCACCAAAGAGAAAATGAAGAATTATAGAGACGGGAAATACCGGGAAGCCCCCCAAGTGCTCAGGGAAAAGCAAATCAGCTTGTTGCAGGAAATAAAGTGGATTTGCCGGAAGCATGATACCGATGTGAAAATCATTATCAGTCCCGACTACCTGCAGGTCAACATAAACCATGCCGACGTAAAGACGCTAAAGCGCTTCTTCGGAAAACGGAATGTGTTTGATTTCACCGGTATCAACGAATACACGGAAGACATCCACAATTATTATGAACCGGGGCATTATAGGCCCGCACTTGGAAAAAGGCTGATGGAAAAGATATATGAACCTTATATCTTGTCACCGAAAGCCAGATCTCCGGCATCTCCCAGCCCGGGCACGATATAGGAATGCTCGTTCATCTCCGGGTCGATTGCTGCACACCACAAGGTCACTTCATCTCCAGGGAACAGCTTTTCCAGATGCTCTACGCCCTGCTGGCTGGCTATGACACAAGCTATCTGCAACTTGGCCGGCATCCCCTTGGTGACGAAGGCCTTCCAGGCCAATTCCATACTTTCTCCCGTGGCAAGCATCGGGTCTACAATCAATAATGTCTTCTTGGACAAATCCGGAGTAGCGATGTATTCGATGTGTACATCCACCGTGCGGCATTCCTTATCCTTATAATAACGGTAAGCGGAAACAAAAGCGTTCCCGGCATGGTCGAACATATTCAAGAATCCAGTATGCAAGGGCAGCCCGGCACGGAAAACAGTGGCAATCACCACCTCGTCATCGGGTGTGCTGACCGACGCCACCCCCAAGGGAGTCTGTACCTGCTTGACAGAATACGTCAGTTCCTTACTCATTTCATACGCCATTATCTCTCCAATGCGTTCAATATTACGGCGGAAACGCATACGGTCGCCCTGGACTGCTACATCACGAATTTCTGCCACGTATTGGTTCAAGACAGAATTTGTCTCGGCAAAGTTGATAACCTTCATAATTATAGAATGTTTTGATGTGCAAAGTAAACGAATTTCACCCAATTTGCAACATTCAGTTAGCAGATATTGTTATGGTTTTATAAAAGATTTCCTATTAGAGAAAAATTTCTCTAATAGAGCTTTTCTTTAAAAAGAAAGTATTACTTTTGTAGGCGAAAAACAAGGGACCTGCTGAAAAGCAGGAAAAAAAGAGCTTTTCTACACCCGTTTTCCCTTGTAAATCAAAGGTAAAAAGAGATTAAGGAAAGAGATTATAAACCAAATACCAACATTTTAAATCATTAAAAGAAATGGCAAATTTAGATTTAAGCAAGTACGGTATCCAAGACGTGAAGGAAATTATCCACAACCCGTCTTACGATGTACTGTTCGCAGAAGAAACCAAACCAGGTTTGGAAGGTTTTGAAAAAGGTCAGGTAACTGAACTGGGTGCTGTAAATGTAATGACAGGTATCTATACCGGTCGTTCTCCTAAAGATAAATTCTTCGTAATGAATGAAGCCAGCAAGGATTCTGTATGGTGGACTTCTGAAGAATACAAAAACGACAACAAACCTTGCTCTGAAGAAGCTTGGGCTGACCTGAAGGCTAAGGCTGTAAAGGAATTGAGCGGCAAGCGTCTGTTCGTTGTTGATACTTTCTGTGGCGCCAACCCCGCTACTCGTATGAAAGTACGTTTCATCATGGAAGTGGCATGGCAGGCTCACTTCGTAACTAACATGTTCATCCGCCCGACTGCTGAAGAACTGGCTAACTACGGAGAACCCGATTTCGTATCATTCAACGCTTCTAAGGCAAAAGTTGACAACTACAAGGAACTGGGTCTGAACTCTGAAACAGCTACTGTATTCAACTTGAAGACCAACGAACAGGTTATCTTGAACACTTGGTACGGCGGTGAAATGAAGAAGGGTATGTTCTCTATCATGAACTACAAGAACCCGTTGCGTGGTATCGCTTCTATGCACTGCTCTGCCAACACTAACATGGAAGGTACTGACTCTGCTATCTTCTTCGGTCTGTCCGGTACTGGTAAGACTACCTTGTCAACTGACCCGAAACGTCTGTTGATCGGTGACGACGAACACGGATGGGATGACGAAGGTGTATTCAACTACGAAGGTGGTTGCTATGCTAAGGTTATCAACCTGGATAAAGAAAGCGAACCCGATATCTACGCTGCCATCAAGCGTGACGCTCTGTTGGAGAATGTTACAGTAGCTGCTGACGGTAAGATTGACTTCGCTGACAAGAGCGTAACTGAAAACACTCGTGTTTCTTATCCTATCTACCACATCAATAACATCGTTAAGCCGGTTTCCAAGGGTCCTCACGCTCACCAGGTAATTTTCTTGTCTGCCGACGCATTCGGTGTATTACCTCCGGTATCTATCCTGAACCCTGAACAAGCTCAGTACTACTTCTTGTCTGGCTTTACTGCTAAGTTGGCTGGTACAGAACGTGGTATCACTGAACCGACTCCGACATTCTCTGCTTGCTTCGGTGCTGCTTTCTTGAGCTTGCATCCTACTAAATATGCAGAAGAATTGGTTAAGAAGATGAACAAGGTTGGTGCTAAGGCATACTTGGTTAACACTGGTTGGAACGGTAGCGGCAAACGTATCTCTATCAAAGATACTCGTGGTATCATCGACGCTATCCTTGACGGTTCTATCGACAAGGCTCC
>OHOK01000613.1_pt1 | contig 17635 bp, 5 predicted proteins | sample 1569731 | NCBI WGS metagenome assembly OHOK01 (sample SAMEA3879559, study PRJEB24766) | human gut metagenome | biome: human-associated habitat; feature: feces | place: USA | collected 1985/1987
AATACTGGTCGAACATGCTGATATTGTCGAGGTTGTTGAGCTCGCTGAAGATGCTGAGTTGCGAGAACTTGGTGATACCCGTGATGAAACAGAACTCCAGGTATGGGTCGAGCTTCTTTAGCGGACTGTAGAAGTTTTGCATGATGCGGCGAAGCGGTTGCAGGTTTTCCTTCTCATGCACCACATCCAGCAAAGGGGCGTCGTATTCATCAATGATGACAACTGCTTTTTCGCCTGTCTGCTTATAAGCTCGCTTTACGATTCCATCCAGTCTTTCGTTAGGATAGTTTTCCCCTTCACCCTTACCATAAAGTTCTTCATAGGGCAAAAGCTGTAGATTAAGATAACTATTCAACGCGTCTGCATCAATGTGCTTGGCACCGCTGAGGTCGAAATGAAGCACGGGATGCTTCACCCATTCCTTCTCGTAGTCAGCAATGGCCAATCCATCGAAAAGTTCTTTTCTTCCTTCGAAATAGGCTTGGAGGGTAGAGGCAAAGAGCGACTTGCCGAATCGTCTTGGACGACTCAGAAAGATAAACTTCATACCTTTTTCTCTAAAATCCACGATGTATTGGGTCTTATCTATATAGAGATATTTTTTCTCGCGGATTTCTTCAAATGTCTGTATTCCTACGGGATATTTGTTGACTATTTTTGCCATGTTCCACTCGCTTTGCATTTTGCGCTACTAAGTTACGAAAAAAAAATGAAATACTCAAGCATATATACTATTTATTTAATAAGTAAAACTCTGAGATACCTTGCACTATTCGTAATATGACAATGGGGAAACCGCACTTGTAGCACCGTTTCCCCATCATTGTTTTGCATTTATCTACGGCTCTGCTTATTCCTTGTTGGCACGCTTGCGCTCCAAGTGGTCAAGGATGATCTTGCGCATACGGATGCTCTTCGGAGTCACTTCGACATACTCATCCGCCTTGATATACTCAAGACACTCCTCGAGGCTCATCTCCACCTTCGGAATGACGCGGGCCTTGTCGTCGCTACCGCTTGCGCGCACATTGGTAAGCTGCTTGGCCTTTGTCACATTGATGACAAGGTCGTTTTCGTGGATATGCTCGCCAACCACCTCGCCGCCATAGACTTCGTCACCCGGGTCAATGAAGAAACTACCACGGTCTTGCAGTTTGTCGATAGCATAGGCGTAGGCCGTTCCAGTCTCCAAAGCGAGCATCGAACCGTTAGTTCTTCTGACTATCTCTCCCTTGTACGGCTGGTAATCCTTGAAGCGATGGGCCATGATGGCCTCTCCCTGGCTGGCCGTGAGCACGTTGGTACGCAGGCCTATAATGCCACGCGATGGTATTTCGAAGGTGATATTGACACGGTCGCCCTCAGTATCCATTCCCAAGAGGTCACCCTTTCTGCGCGTCACCATATCAATCATCTTTGACGAGAAGTCGTTGGGCACATTGATGGTCAATTCCTCAATAGGCTCGCACTTCTGGCCATCGATCTCCTTATAAATCACTTGCGGCTGACCTACCTGCAACTCGTAACCCTCACGACGCATGGTCTCAACAAGCACGCTGAGATGGAGAACACCACGACCACTAACAATCCACTTGTCTGTAGAACCCTCAAGAGGCTTGACACGCAGGGCAAGATTCTTCTCAAGCTCCTTTTGCAAGCGATCGTTGATATGGCGGGAAGTGCAGAACTTGCCCTCGCGACCAAAGAAGGGTGAGTCGTTGATGGTGAAGAGCATCGACATGGTCGGCTCATCGACGGCAATAGGAGGAAGCGGCTCAGGGTGTTCGAAATCAGAAATCGTATCGCCAATCTCAAAACGCTCCAAGCCAATGACGGCACAGATATCACCCGAGCTGACGGCATCGGTCTTCTTGTGACCCATACCCTCGAAGGTGTGCAACTCCTTGATTTTTGTTTTCTCCTGCGTGCCATCGCGATGGCAGATGGTGATGTTCATGCCATTGCGAATCGTACCTCTGTGGACACGTCCCACAGCAACACGTCCTGTGTAACTGGAGTAATCCAGCGACGTGATGAGCATCTGCGGCGTACCCTCAAGGACGCGCGGAGCCGGAATAACTTCCAAAATCTTGTCCAGCAAATAGTCGATATTGTCCGTCGGAGTGTTGTAATCTGGACCCATCCAGCCATTCTTGGCCGAACCATAGACGACGGGGAAGTCCAACTGATCCTCTGTCGCATTGAGGTCGCACATCAGGTCGAAGACCATCTCATAGACTTCCTCCGGGCGGCAGTTGGGCTTGTCCACCTTATTGACCACCACGATGGGCTTCAGACCTATCTGCAGGGCCTTTTGAAGCACGAAACGGGTCTGCGGCATCGGGCCCTCAAAGGCATCGACGAGGAGCAAACAACCATCGGCCATGTTGAGCACGCGCTCCACCTCTCCACCGAAATCGGAGTGACCCGGCGTATCGAGGATATTGATTTTCACACCTTTCCAGTTGATACTGACGTTCTTACTCAGAATGGTTATACCGCGCTCTCGCTCCAGATCGTTGGCGTCGAGCACTTCACCGCTGTTATCCTGTCCATCGCGGAAGAGTTTGCCCGCGAGCATCATCTTATCGACCAGCGTTGTCTTGCCGTGATCGACATGTGCAATGACTGCAATGTTACGAATATCTTGCATTTTACCTTAAAACTATCGTCGTTATGGAAAATCCAGTGCAAAGGTACGAAGATAATCCGAAATATAACTGACTTAGAGCATTTTTCCGTCCAGAAAGGTGCTTGTATGGAAAAAAAGTAGTAACTTTGCACCCGCACTTTCGGAAAGTCCGATGCATTCGACACCGCTGCGTACAGATTGATGACTTACGAGGCGGGGGAAGGATGTAATGGTGCATTCATTTAATCATCAAAACAAAATGTACTTAGACAAAACTAAGAAGCAAGAGATCTTTACCCAGTTCGGTCACGACCAGAAAGCAGAGGACACGGGTTCCGCTGAGAGCCAGATTGCCCTCTTCACCTACCGCATCAAGCACCTCACGGAGCATGTAAAGAAGCACCACAAGGACTTCGTCACCACACGCTCTCTGACCCAGCTGGTCGGTAAGCGTCGCGCTTTGCTCGACTATCTGTACGAGCGCGACATCGAGCGCTATCGCGCTATCATCAAGGCTCTTGGCTTGCGTAAGTAATCAAAGTGCATTCCGCGCGCTTTCCATTTCGTGAAAGCGTACGGAAGCTGACTTTCGCATCATTTGAGATGAGTATCATTCCGTTCCAAAGGTCGAAAAACCGGGAATAGAATGATATTTTTTATAGGATGGTTTTATATAGTATGCACTAAATTAATTCCGCCAACAGGTTAACTTATGTAATATACAAGGGGAAGCCTTTTGTTTTGACTTCCCCTTGACACCTGTTATTTTATAAGGACTTTCCTCTTGTTTATGATATATATTCCTTTCGGAAGATATTCAGTTATTCTGTTAAAAACAACATCTTTCTTAACTAAATGTCCTTGTATATCGAACACATCAACAACAGAATCGGACGAGATGCCAAATATACCTGTTGAAGTAGCGTATTTGCCAACTATAACAATGTCTTTTGCAGGCATTGTTTCTGGAATATCAAACCATCCTTCAAAGTCATATCCTGGTTTTTCCGGGGCATTTGGTGCTTCTGGTAAGACAGTTCCATATTCAACATAATCGACACGGATAGTATCTTCGTCAATTTTGTATGTTACCGTGTAGATATTTACGCTATAGTTACCGTTTATGGTCAGGTCGCTTGCAGGCATTGTTGCAGGGTGTTCATCCCAACCAGCGAAAGTGTGACCATCCTTTTCTGGAGCGGTCGGTTCGACAATCTCAGAGCCATAGGCGACCATCGTCTCGCTTATCACATCATCGCCTATCTTGAATGTCAGCGTATAAGTGTTCACTGTGTAAGAACCTGTGACTGTCACATCATGTGCAGGCATAATATCGGGGACATCAAGCCATTCAGAAAAAGTGTATCCCGTTTTGTCAGGCCCGTCAATAAGCGGCAAAGGCTCTCCATAATAAACATCATCAGACTGCACGATTTCATTGTCAACTACATAATTCACCTTATATTTGTTTGCAGCGTGTAATATAATAGGGGAACTGGGTATTCCCTGCAATCCCTGTACCTGAAACTCCATAACGTCAACACACTTGGTCAATACATCCACAGCGTTGTCATACACCTTGAATGTTATCTGCTCTCCGCTATCCTTATTGCTTCTTATACGGAGATAGCCATACTGCACATCGCCCGCAGTCTTCACTTCCATTATGCCACGGCATTCATCGCCGCAAAACGCAGCAACCGAATATCGAGACATATCATCGACATCCGCTCCATCGACATTCAGGCCGATATACGCTGTCATGTCGTATTGAAAATCGTAAGGATTCAATTTCCAATTGCCGCCGTCAGCCCAGACTGTTAAAGTGAAAGCCAACAAGCTCAGCAATATACTGAATATTTTATGTTTCATAACATTCTGTTTTACAGGCATAGCAGGTGGCGAATTATCCTCGCCATCTGCCATACACGTTGATTTTGATTATTTTACTAAATACTTTCTGCCATTGATGATATACACGCCTCTAGACAATCGTTTGATGTCGTTAAGAGTGGCTTTCTTGTTTATCAGCAGACCTTCCACAGTGTATATCACAATATCATTGTTGTCCAAAGATATCACGCCCATACCCGTAGCTTCTCCGACATTGATTATGTATGGAGATTTTCTGCTTCCGACAATGTCGCTTGTGAATGTCAGAGTCTCTTTTGCCATAAACGTTTCTCCGGCACCCTCTATGATGAACGATATGTCCGTAGGCTTGTCGCCATAAACAGTAATATAATAGTTGCCGTTTACGAATCGTCCCACACCTCTCAGCTCATTACCACTCATAGCGTATATATCATAATTGCCATCAGTGATTTCAAAGCCATCGCGATGCAACCTTGCGGTAATGTTCATCGTATTGGGATATTTGTGAACATCCACACCATTCGTAGTGTCATCCGCATATTTATCAGGTGCCATTCCCTTTTGTGGCACAGCGTCAAAGTCAAACGCAAGAGTCTTCTCCATAGACGACTTGTAGAGATAGCCATGACCTGCATTGAACTGGTTGACAGAACCTTCCCAATAACCGTCAGCATAGGAAGTGAATCCATATTGCGAGGCGATACAGTCACCCTCGTCCGCATTCGTTATCACCGTCTCTATGTTACGATTCTCATAGTAAGGATATGCAATCCAGTTCCAACCTCGTTTCAGTGTTATCGGAGACTCATCAAGATCAAGCAGATATCCTGTGAATGTTGCGCTGAAATCAGAAGCAACGTCAATCTTATAAGCTTTGCCAAGTTCTAAACTTTCTATACCACCGACAATGCCCAGCTCCGGATCATTGACAGTCTCATCAAACTGACCAACAATGCGGTTGCTGTTGTTCAACAACACATCCACAGGCTGAGGTTCATTCAAGTAACATGAGATCCAGTTCCAGCCTGCCGCAAGGTTCTGCTGCAAATGATACTGTCCTACGTATTTGAATTTGGCAGATACTTTTGTGGCGGAAGTTACGGTCACTGTCATCTCAGTTTCGTCACTTTGTTTCTCATTGCCAACAATCCAATAGCAGAATTTATAGTCTGTGTTTGGAGTAGCCACAAGCCACAGTTCATCACCATGTTGATAGATGCCGGTGCCACAACCGACAATGCTGCCGCCTTCTATTTCATTGTCTATTTCTATGCTATAAGACTTTTTAGTGAAATTTGCCACAATGTCAACATCAGCGACAGCGGTATGGCTTATTGTTTCCTCCCTTCCGCCTTCCTCACCGTTCACTGTCCAGTGAGAGAGCACATAGCCCTCGTTTGCAGTTGCCGTAAGGCTGATGTCTTCGCCGTACACTGCGTTTTTGCTGCCATAGATGGTACCTGCCTCAACAGGATTGACACTTGCGTTGACCTGAATCAGACCATCCTTGTACATATTCCAGCCTACAGATTTTCCGGTCTTTCCGTTAAACCCTTCGGAGTCTGTTATTCCTGCGGTTTGGACAGCCAGCACATAATAGCCGTTTCCTGTGGTTTTGTTCAGTTCTGTAAAGTCAAGAGCAAATGTCTTGTTGTCTTCGGTTGTTATTCCAATGAGACTTGCTTCCTGCTTCTTGCCCTGAACGGTTAAAGTAATGTCCTCTGCGGTAAATGTTGCAGGATCGATATGCTTGTTGAACATCACGTTCACCTTTTCCACATGGTCGTATGCAATTGTGCCTTCCGCAGGTATACCCTCTATCGATGCGACTTCAAGCAGCAAATCAGGCATAGACTCGAATGTGAGCGTATATGTTTCTGCCGTTCCGCTCATGAAGTTGTCCGCGAAATGTATGCGGTTTTCGTATAGCGGGTCTTTACCGTCGCGCAATGTGCGGTCGGTCTGCCAGAAGTTGCGCAGACTTATCTCCTTGCCATCGCTTTGGCGAACAACCTTCTGCAACTTCACTACTCCGTATGTCGGGTCGGTCAAGTTGCCATAGTTCCAACCCTCCTTTGACGGAGTGATTGTCATTGTATAGTCCGTATCCGAAACTTTGACGATACTTGCGTCAGATGTCACAACCACAGGTTCTATCTCTCCGTTTGACAGATAAAGCATGTCCGGTGTATCCTCTGCGTCAACAATGTCGTTGGTCATGAAGCCCACCATCTTGTTTTCTCCGTCAGTCACTTCCAGACTGCGAATCAGTTCGTGGATGGTTACATCATTCAAAAGCGACAAGTCTGGATTATCATAGCTTGTGACATGAGTAGCCTCGACATCATAGTCCGTGAAGTGTCCGAGCAGCGAGCTCTTTATCCACCACTGGGCATACGATGTGCTATTTGCCGGGATTGTGCCGAAGTCTGTAGCCACACTATTGCCAAGAGCCAAGGTCTTTTCGCCGCCGTTCAGCTGGCTGCTCATCAGCTCAAAATCTATCAACAAACCTTTCTCGTTGTCGATAATTTGAGGCTGATTGGTGGTCATCTTCACATTGTTGGCATCGCCATATCCCTTATTATTGATAAGGAGAGAGAACTCCGCTTCTTCACACGGCTCGATTTCTTCTGTCAATGGGTCATCACCAATGATGTCGCGCTGCATAAAATAGGTTAGATCGAGGCTTGGCGACGGTTTCACTGTGAGAGTGATTGGAGTCAGTGTACGAGTCACTTCAAGACCTGTAAATGGGTCAACGTAAGACAAGGTGCCTCCAAACGAATACCTCTTTTCAACAGTGGGAGCGGCGAATTTTGTTGGGATGAACAAAACTTTTGCCACACCTGTCTCTTGTGGGTCAAGTGTCCAGCCATCCTCAAAGTTCAGCTTTCCATTGAAACTAGCCAATGACTCCGGATTGATTTGGAATTCATGACTTGTAGCGACTTTGCCGTCTTCATCAGTGACTATAAGATTCAATTTGACATTCGTCATTGCCGTTGTCTCACTACCATTGAACACGGTCAAAGTGCCGCGGAATGCCTGGCGAGTCATTACCATCTTCTGCTCAAATTGCAAGGTGATACTTGAACAGACAGAGTTGGAGTTTTCACTTAACTTTTGCATCACAGTTTTATATTCAAAAGCCCACATCTCTTGTGTGGAGCTGAAGCCAAGTGCCATTGATTGTTTTTCTGCATTAACAATGTGATCAACGTATACAGCTAACTTATCATAATCTATATAATTATCGCTGTTGATTGGCTCGCCGTTGTCGCGTTTTATCGTATTGTTTACTCTTTCAAGGAATCGCATGAATGTGGCGGAGGATACATTCTCGGGCTTTATTTTCATCCATTCATCCGCATCAAACATTTCTTTTTCATTGCACAACATATTTTCGAGCATCTGAGCCATATCATTCGACGGAACATTTTCCCATCCACTGTCTCCGATGATTTCATTCAACCAGTTCCTATATGCCGTTACTTCCAGAAGAGGAATCTGGGCTTTCTGCTGAAACCCTTCTATGTAGCTTGGGGATTGTTTTTCCATCACTCGGAGTAAAGAGTTAGCACGAACTTGGCCATCACTATTGCATGGCTCTGTAAATGAAACAAGACACTGTCCAATGTTGGCAAGCCAACCAACAATAGTACATCCGATTCCAATGAGTGTTGGTCTTGTTGCCGCAGCACAGATTTCTGCAGTGCAGCTTACGGCTGTCGTTGCACATCCGAAAACTCTGCGCCATCCATTAGCACCATTACCAGTGGTACAGTCAGCCACTCCCTTCGCACAGCCCCATATAGGCACAAAACCAATCAAGCAGTCAACCGTTTTCCATGCCAATTGCGTTTGGCACGGATCACAAAATCCCTCATTTGATTCTGTAACAACCAAATCTGTGTTCGAATTATTATAATTGGAGTGATTACCGCCAGGTGTACCAAGACCGCCACCGATTCCACCAGCACCCCATCCACTGATGGCATTTCCGATTTCACCCAACATACATGTCCCAACAGCAAAAGCAGCAGCACCACGGTTTTTCTTTAGTTCCTTACCGCATATAACATAATATTGGAATTCCATATTTGCCATACAAGCCCGATAGGTATCACCAGGAGCTCTGCGCATGCTATTCTTTGTATGGCTACCTATACGTGTAAATTTAACAGGAATAGTAACAGATTGCTGCGGAGCCAGATCAAATGGATTCATTGGCTCTAAATAATCGAATTTCCAATTTGCGGTAGCCCCAGGTAAAAAGACCTCAACGTCTTTAGCGGTTATTAGACCTTTATTTGTTGCTGTGAATAATAAAATCGTGGATTCTCCAATCTTCATTGATTCGTATCCAATATTCTTTGGGCAATCAAGTATAATAACCGGAGTGGGAACATTTGTCTCATACTTAACAGTTGTGACAATCTTATATTCATCTTCGATTTCTGTTTCTTCCACCTTCCAATCTACAGTGACAGCCTCAACGCTAAGATTGACCGTTACGCTCTTCTCTTTGCTTGGGTCAACAAGAATATTGTTACGGTAGGTGTCATGCTTATCGGCTGTAACAGACACTGCATAATATCCTTCATTTAGTGTTACAGAAAATTTGCCGTTTTCATCAGTTTCACCACTTGCTAACAAAGCACCTGTGGCTGGATGTGTCACTTTCACTTGAGCGCCTTTTACATGTGGAGCTTCAGAAGTATAGTACGTGTATTCGTCGCAAACATCAACAGTTAATACACCAGTTGTTTCTGACACAGGTTCTATCGAGAATGGCAGAGCCATACCTTCCCCATTGCTGCAATTTATCCCTATTTGTCCAGTTACAGGAACATTCAACTGCATATCACTTGTCGGAGTGAATCGCAATATCACGGTTGTCGAGTCACCATACGCCATTGAAGCCATCTCCGCAGGAGTGACAGCCGTCATCCAGTCTGGCAGAGCAAGCGAGATTTTGCCTGTCTCACCCTTGCCGATGTTTGTGATAATAAACGGATAGTCGCGAGAAGCATCCTTCAGCATAGTTGTTTTAATGCTTGCAACAGAAGATTTCAACTTACCTGTCTTATTGTAGCAATAATAGTACAGAGTCGTTTCAAGCTTAGCCCCTTCGTTGGTCTCAACATTCAGGACAATGCGTTCCCAGTCATTACCTTCACTTACTGCGTTTGGCTTTATCTTAAATGTCACATTGGCTGTTGCTCCAGCAGCAATTGCATCCGGGCAAGAAAATTCCACGTCACAATTCTCTGGTTGTGATGTCACAGAAACCTTTGCACCTGAAACAGGGAGGACACCAGGATTCGTAATCTCAAATGATCCATTAAAGTCTTCTCCCATAAGTGCCTCACAAGTTATATATGAGTTATTTGTGCGTTTTATACCATATACATCGAATGATGCAAGACTTTCCGTCAATCCCTCTTTCTGATAACAAGCTCCAACAATAAAGTATCCCATCTGACCTGAGTAAGGCTTATACTCAGCAGCAAAGGAACCACTCTCGTCAGTTGCAACATTGATTACCTGCCTATAACCATCGTTTATCACATAGACTTCAACGGATTTGTTGGCAACGTCATTACCATGAATGCTACCCTTGATATTTACAGTTTCACCCTGCTGATAAATATTTTTGTCAGTCTTCACACTGAAAGTAAACGGAGACACAGCCTTTACTGCAACAGTAGCCGAAGTATTGTTTGTATACAGCAACTCCTTGACTTCCTGTCCGTCATTCGCCACGGCATAAACATTATATGTTCCTACGGCATCGGGCAAAGAGATTGTCTTGCTTATAGTAACGCTTTCGCCAGCTGCCAGCGGAGCTTGCAGATAAGCTGTTGCCAATGCTGTATGGCTACCGCTATGATAGAATCCTACCTTTGTCAGCTCGGGTAGCTCGTATGATCCTGTATTGGTGAGCGTTGCAGTAACCGTGATTTCCTTTCCTGCTTCAATCTCTGTTTCCGAGACTTCAACACCTGTTATCTGTGCGTCCGGCAGTGTCTGGTCTGTTACCATAAACCATACGTTTGCCTTGGCGAAGCCCTCGCTCTCAACAGTCACAATAGCAGTAAAGCTATCATCGTTAACTTCATTCTTAACAGACTTTACTGTGAATGTGGCAGATGTCTCGTTTGCTGGGATTGTTACAGTTTTAGGATATTCAAGAGCTGAGTCATGGTCGCTTGATATATTAACGGCCAATGCAGTAGAGCTTTCAGTATTGCGGCTAACCGTCACTTGAATCTCCTCACCCTCTTTTACCACCGAGGCACCTGATTTCACAGCCAAAGCAGGACCGTCATTGTCATACACCGTCAGTGGCACTGTCACAACACCGCCAGAAGAGCCGTTGTTGGCGTTACAACTGCATGACGCTATCCATACTGCGGCGGAAATATTATATGTACGCTGACCGTCTACGATGGCGTTGTCAATTGGACCGAGGTTTACTGTCACCTCTTCCACACCTGCTGCCATCTCCACACTTTGACGACCGTAATAGATGTCACCATCAGAATCATCGGAGAACTTTACAGTCACCACCTTATTTATATTGTCGGTACGACGCAGCTTCGCCACAACTGCCAAAGGTCCCGAAGCTTCCGACACTGCATTTGGTGTCAATGTCAGTTGCAATGTAGGCACATCGTCATCAATAAGGGCGATGTTCATTGAGGCAGAATTGTAGCCTGCTGCCGAAGCCGTGAATGTCACCACTTGTTCTACATCAGGCACGTCATCCTCTTTTGCCTCAACGGTCACGTCAACTTTTGTCTGCCCTGCCGGAAGAGTGATTGCTGGAATGTTGAAACGTGAAGAGAGGTCATTCGACAGTTTAATCTCCAAATCTTCTTTCGGCGCACGCTCAGCTGTAATTGAGAATGTTATACTCTTGCCTTCCTCTACCTCCTGAGCCGATGAGGTGATAGAAAGCGACGGATAAGTGTCATCCTCGACATTTATAACAGCATCCACTTTCTCATAACCGTTTCCGGATAGTGCGATTTCAACAATATCATTATCGTCCAAGACGCCGTTCGCGCAAGTCTGCGCATAGAAATACACGCCAGACTGTCCTTTTGCTATGGTCACGCTCTCTGGCAAGGGGATACGGCTGTCTGATGTTGCTGTCAGAGTGAAAGTCTCGTCACTGAGTGTGTTGCCACTTCTTGCAAGATAGAAACGCATGGTTTGCTTGCTGTTTTCCTCTATGTTGACAACAGCAGGAGTAAGTGCCAGGAACTTGTTTACTGTGACTGACGTTTGTGTTGCCGCATCATTGTTTTCACGCAACCACGACGGCTCGCCGGCTTTGCTGTCAGGAGTCAGTTTCACCCGAATAGTGGCAATGCCATCCACACTAAGAATCTGCGGCACAGTGATTTCAGCCGAACGGCTTACTATACCGCCAGCGTTCAGCGCATTCTCATAATAGGTTGTCGAGAGCAGCTTGCTTGAGCCGTTCTCCCCGTCAAGATATATTTGTTCGTTCCAACCAGCTTCAGTCGGCAGTCCGCCGACATTGCCCACCTGCCAGCTCACATTAATCTTGTCGCCAGGATTAACAGTCGATACTGTTGTACTCACAGCCGAAACTTCAAGGTCTGGCGATTTTGCAACAGTCACTTTTCCCGCACTGAAGCCTGTAGCGAGATTGTCGCCATTAACAGCACCAATGACAACATCGGAAAGTGTCAGTTGATGCTCAGAACCTTCCTCCAAACCAGAAGAGGCTGTAAGGTTTACGGAAACTAATTTCCCCGTTCGTCCTTTTATTGCCTTATTGGCAGGAGAGAAAACCATTGCCATATACTTGTTCGCTCCGACCGGACGCATCGTTACGGTGTGATCGTCAGCTCGTTCTGTCATAGCTACCGATGAAGGCTGGACAGTTATCCCTTCAGGAACAGTCAACGTGAACTGCACAGCCACAATATCTGCCGTATTGTCCAAGTTCACAGGCAACGAGATTGTCTTGCCGGCCGGAACTGTAACATCCGGAATCGACAGCGTGTTGTTTTGCGCCACAGCCAAAAGGCTATTGAGCCACAGCAGGCACAATAATGATAAGAAATGTCTTGTTTTCATATCTTGTCTAACATTTTATTTGTTTCTGTTTATAACCTTCTTCACTCCATTGGCATTCTTGATAATGTTGATGCCGTTGCCAATGGTGTTGATGCGTCGTCCCATCAAATCGTAAATCAGTTCTGATGAATCAGTTTCCGTAGAAACGCTGTCTATACCTGTAACTGTATCTTTGTTTGTCGTCACCGTTATAGGCCGAGCGTTTTCATCAGAAAGACTTACACAAATAATGTGGGTATCTCCCTCAACTGTTCCAAGTACTGTTGTTCCAACTGGTAAGCAGGCTCCGGAAAGAGAGTAACCAACCAAATGACTGTTGGTTGAGGACTGTTGCAGACCATATTGCCCAACATTCCATTTTACAGGATTTGAAGTCATCACATCCAACACGGCAACAGGACGTGTGGTGTACAATAGAACCTGTCCGTTTTCAACATACACACAAGCCTCCTCTGTCACATCGTTTCCGTTTCGTGAACGAGTCTTTCGCATAACATCTTGAAGAGCAAGAGCCGGAGTTTTGTCTAATAGGATGTTTACAGTACAAACCACGTCCTGAACATTGATATTTTGATCTCGATATGTATCAGCTGCTGTAAAGTTGAACGGACGAGAATTGTAATTGCCAAAAGCATACAAGATCGTTGCTTGCAGGTCTGTTGCATCTACACCGTTTACGAAATTAGCATCACCCTGTTCAAAGAAGAAGCGCAGATGGAAGTTGCTACCTGTCAAATTACTGTTCTTGTCAAGGGCAAACACCTTCAATGTGTCACCGCTATGACCGTAGAACGTGTTCTGAGAGGAAACATACGGCATAGTCAGTAGGCCGTTCTTGTATGACAGTTGCAAAGCCCATTGGTCAGTATTGTTGTAGTTAAACGACTCTGCTTCGGATGTGGTGCAAATGAAGTTCAAGTCCGTATTGTACCTTTGATTTGCATGGTCGTAAAGTACAATGGTCGGAATCTGTGCGGCCAACTGCTCTATATTCAGATGAGCAATATCGAAGTCAATAGTCTTGTCTATCGTCTGATGACTGATGTCTAAAGAAGTGACATTTGGTGAAATCATCGGATAAAGGTCTGAGAACTGATTGTAAGAGAAATTCAACGATGTCAGGTTCGGAAGCTGAGCGGCCAACAATCCAGCATTGCCTGTCAGATTGTTATGTGACAAATCAACTGACTTCAGTTGAGAAAAGGCAAGAAGGCCTGTCGGTATTCCAGTGAGGTTCTTGCTCTTGAAATTTACTCCAACAACATGTCCTTGCTCGATAACGAGACCGTCAAACTTACTTACTGCCACTGGACCTTCAGCCAGATTCCAAGAAGGCGACCAGCCGTTTTCTTGCAGCTGAGTACTGAGAACATTTAAAGCAAGCCATTCGTTATCGTCAAATTGATAGATTGAGAACGAACCTATCTTTTCGTTAGCCTTTCCATAATAGAGCGTACCATCAGCAAATTCTGCATAGATGTCGTACGAGCCAACGTTTGACGGGGCATCTGTGCTTACAGCGTTGTCTTCTGTGTTCACGTATGTAATGACAACATCGCCAACGCCTTCAACTTTGGCCACTGTTGCTGCATGAGTTTCGCCGTCATAGCTTATGTCATTGTTTGGAAGTGTGAACTCGTAGAGATTGCTTGAAAGTAGTGCCTTGTCGATATTGAACGAAGCTGACAATGTTCCTTTGTAATTACGAATACCAGTAACTTCAATAGTTCCTTCTCCAGGATAAAGGTTATTCTTGTAAGCAAGGGTGTAGTCAGCATCTTCTACAAGATTGTTGTTCCTGTCTGATGTAAATTGCCATTCTGGACGTTTTGAATAGCCATTGTAAACAAAGTTGTCCTCAGGCAGAACAATGCCACCTTCAAGAGCAAGCGGACTAATCTCGAATGAGTAGGTGCGTCTTCCGATAGTCAACGGGAACACACCTTGAACCATGAATGTCGCTGTTCCTGCATTCACATTGTTGTGGTATTCATTTACGACATATTGTCCTTCAGCTAAATCACAAGTGAGGTTTGTCTGATAGATTGAATCGCCATAGTTATAGACTTTATTCTCAATGCCTGCAACTTCATGGAAACACACATCTTTATATATGATAGGTGTAAGCATGGTTGTATTTCCGACTGCGTCCACCGTACGGAAACGGATTGTGTGAGTATCCTTTTCAGGATTGAACATCGCAATAAGTTCTGCTGTAAATTTTTCTCCAGAAGCCAAAGTGTCGGTCAAGGCTTTCCATTCTTCGCTATCTTCCACAGCATATTCAATCATGCCGTCAATTCCAGCAGGACTTTCGTACTCGCCGTTAAGCGTGAGCTTATGAGGACGGGAGAGGTCATTCCAACCATCAGGGTCATCAGGAGTAACCTCAAATGAAGAATTAGGTTCAAGCCTTACATCACCAACACCGATAAGGTAAGAGAAAACAACAGTTGCACCAGCAGGAATTGTCCTGTTTTTCCAACACCAGCCCATAGCACTGTCATAAGAACCGTTCTCTATCATAAAGTTGTCACTTCTTTCATAGTTCCCGACTATATTATATGCATTGTTGTTATATCCATAATTTCCGAACCAGAAATCATCAACTTTAGACACACCTGCTAATCCTGCACCAAAAAGGACACATAATTGTGCACCATAACCATCTTTCATGGTCAATCCATATGTATTCTCCAATTGGTCTTTCCTGCGTGAGATAGGTGCGCGATCATTACTGCCTATCATAACATCAGCATAAGCTCCCAATGATATTGTAACATCAACACTGTTTCTGTTTGTCAGAGAATAACACATTCTTGCCAATTCGCCTTGTTGCTCAACATATGATGAAAATAAAACTCCATTATAGATTTCACCATTGTTGCAAGATGTCGTATATGTACCATCAGAAGATGCAGTGTTCTTTGACATTGAAACCGTGTTGTCTGAAAACACATATCGTTCATAGTCAAATGAAATTAAAGTACACCAACCATTCATGGTTATATTAAAACTATCATCATAGGTTGCAACAACTTCCCCTGACGCTGTTTCTATAGATGGATTTGCTATAAATTCATCGGTCTGTTTACAGAATAATGCATCACGTCCCCAGTTGTCCATGTGTAATGTTTGTACGGGGAACGTAATAGTATGATTTTCTTTGTCAATTACACCAGTAATACTTCCCCCAAAAGTCGCGAAATTAGTAAGGGTTACAATATTTCCTTCTGTCTCTATTAACGTAGCATTATAATAGTCATCACCTGTATAATATTCGTCGAGATACTCGCCATTATACCAGTACTTCTGATTTCCGCGCCATGAGTTTACTGTGTAAGAGCCGGAAATGGTTTCTTCACCATGATCCTCTGCTTTCTTTGTGACGCTAATTGCAGCTTTATACCCTCCATCGGAATATGTTGAGCTATACCAGCTGCCATTGAAATAGCCCTTTACATCTATAGAAGAGCCTTTCTGTTGATAACATAAGTCTGTTGTTCCCACTTGTTCATAGCCAGAAGGAACATAATCATAACTAGCTGCCCTTGTCATTTTGGAATGAGGTAGGGGCTTTTGCGGTAACTTGGGCTTTGTTTGAGCATATCCATTAAGCCCAAACAGAAATAAGCCCAACACTAGCATTGAGACAAATCTTGTTCCCAATGTTGAGCGACGTGTTCGCCACTGTTGAATTTGTTTTGAAATCATATTTGTTAGTTTAATACTTTGGTAAGTTTGTAGTTATGTGGTCGCAGCGCTATGCCGCAATCCACATGAACTCATTGTAAACGTCCTGAATTATCTTCGGGTAGTGTTCTGGAGCGCACCTTGAAGAAAATCTTTGGACAAGAAAGAGGCTGGTCATCAAGAGTTTATATCTTGATATGGAATAAGTCCAACCATTGCGATGCATTTGTAGTTTGGCTACATTGATGGCTGTCAGTGAAAAGTTGAAGGCATTTTGCAGTGCGTTCTTATTTCGAGATTAGCAATCCGTTAGCCCTGTGAATTGCTTCGCATCGCGATAGCAGTTATGAGAAGCTTTACATAAATTATATCGCGACAGCAAGCAGTTTACGGGACTTATGGATTGTCAGGCAAGACACAAGAGACAGCTGGACTTTGCGTTCAACGCATCGTTCGCCTCCCTGAATGCCGCCAAGGTCTTCATAAAAGACAATGGCATGGACAATTCCATGGCAAAAGTTAAGTCGCTGATGTTCAATGCGAACTATACGAAATTACTTTTCGACATGTCCCGATGCCGACCGAACCGAACTTTAATTAGTAGGGTTGTCAAAGAACTCATTGGCTGGCAGCCAAAGGCTGCGTAGCCATATACTCAAATTTTAACGAACTATTGTTATTATTCAAATGTTTTTTTAACGCGCACAGGATTCGTCATCCCAAACGCTACCTTTAGTTTTGCAAACAGGCTTCCCCTCCTCCTGCACCTCTTGCTAAGAGGTGTGAAAAGGGGTGTAAAATGGTGGCTAACAATAGATAAGATAAAACTAAGCAGCCTGTTTTTGGGAAAAACAACGTTGCCTAATGTGTTTTTTTTTAGCAAAAAGTTTGGTTGGTATATCCTTTTGTTGTAACTTTGCACCCAGTTATCAACCAACGGGTTAAACATCCTTTACAAAGCTGATAACAAAACAGTTCAAGTCCCATGTTCGATGGGATCACACCTCTTAGCAAGAGGTGTAGCCCGCGGGAGTTGCCCAGTCGTGTCCGTGGGGAGGTCTTCGTTGATGACTCCAAGCACAATTCTATTGGCCCTTGCCACCTTCGTCAGATTCTTTTGTTCGATATAGATTTTCGTTGTCTGTGCATTCGTGTGGCCCATCGCCACAGAGAAGTCGGGCATGGCTACCCCCTTGTTGTAGGCCAGCGTGGTCCAGGAATGTCGCGCCACATAGGAGCTGAGCGTCTTGCGCACACCAGCCTGCTCCGCCATCTGCCGCAGCTGGCGGTTGTAGCGGGCCAGGGCGGCACGAT
>OHOK01000620.1_pt1 | contig 17499 bp, 16 predicted proteins | sample 1569731 | NCBI WGS metagenome assembly OHOK01 (sample SAMEA3879559, study PRJEB24766) | human gut metagenome | biome: human-associated habitat; feature: feces | place: USA | collected 1985/1987
TAAAAGGACTGCACCTGCGTGCAGCCCTTTACTTGGATATTATTGTCATACTTTAACGTATATTAATTAATCCTCTTTTACATCCTTCATAGAGAAGCTGATTCTTCCCATCTTGTCCTTGCCAAGGCAAACAACCTTTACCTTGTCTCCAAGTGTGAGTACATCCTCTACTCTGTTGATTCTCTCTTTTGCAATCTTAGAAATGTGAACCATTCCCTCTTTGCCAGGAGCAAATTCGATGAAAGCACCGAACTCCTTGATGCTTACAACTGTTCCCTCAAGGATCTGTCCCTGCTCAAAATCAGTTGTGATAATCTTAATCATGTCGATTGCCTTTGCAATCATCTCTTTATCTGTTCCGCAAACTGAAACAGCGCCATCATCTGTGATATCGATCTTGACACCGGTTCTGTCGATAATCTCGTTGATTGTCTTACCCTTCTGTCCGACAACATCACCAATCTTTGATGGATCGATTGTAATCTGCTCAATCTTTGGAGCCCACTCATTTACTTCTTTTCTAGGCTCAGCGATTGCCTTGCTCATGACCTCATCCATGATGTAGAGACGTGCCTCACGTGTTCTTGCGATTGCCTCCTCAACGATAGGTCTTGTAAGTCCGTGAATCTTGATATCCATCTGGATAGCTGTAATACCCTTATGTGTACCTGTTACCTTGAAATCCATATCTCCGAAGAAATCCTCAAGACCCTGGATATCTGTAAGTACAAGGAAATCATCATCTGTATCGCCTGTTACAAGTCCGCATGAGATTCCGGCAACCATAGCCTTAATCGGAACACCTGCAGCCATAAGTGACATACATGATGCACATGTTGAAGCCATTGATGTAGAGCCGTTTGACTCAAATGTCTCAGATACGGCACGGATAGTATATGGGAACTCCTCAATGCTTGGAAGTACAGGAACAAGTGCCTTCTCAGCAAGTGCTCCGTGTCCAATCTCACGACGTCCCGGTCCACGTGATACCTTTGTCTCTCCTACAGAATATGCAGGGAAGTTATAGTGATGCATATATCTCTTTGTTGTGATATTAGCATCAAGTCCGTCGATTTTCTGAATCTCTGATAAAGGAGCAAGTGTTACAACATCACAAATCTGTGTCTGTCCACGGGTAAACATTGCAGAGCCGTGAACTCTAGGAATCAAATCAACCTCTGCTGCGAGTGGTCTGATCTGGTTGATTGCACGGCCGTCCGGACGCTTATGATCCTTTAAAATCATCTTTCTGACTGTCTTCTTCTGATACTGGTAAATAGCCTCACCAAGTACTGCAAGGTACTCCTCATTGTCAGCGAAGGCTTCCTCTAACTGCTCTGTGATAGCTCTTATATTTTCCTCACGCTTCTGCTTCTCATCTGTGAATACTGCCTCCTCCATCTGCTCTGGAGTAACAATTTTCTTGATATCCTCAAACATCTGCTCCGGAATAGCACAGCTCTCATACTCATGCTTTGGCTTGCCAATCTCATCACGGATCTGATCCATGAATGCGATAACTGTCTGGTTAATATCATGACACTTGTAGATTGCCTCAATCATCTGATCCTCAGGAATCTCATTGGCGCCTGCCTCAATCATGATGACCTTTTCCTTTGTAGAAGCAACTGTGAGCTGTAAATCGCCCTCATCCCACTGCTTCTGTGAAGGGTTTACGATAAACTCACCATCAACAAGTCCCATCTGTGTCATGGCACATGGTCCGTCAAACGGAATATCTGATATATGAACAGCAAGAGCTGTACCGATCATTGCAACTATCTCAGGACGGCACTCAGGATCCACTGACATGACAAGGTTGTTTAATGTAACATCATTTCTGTAATCCTTTGGGAAAAGAGGTCTCATAGGACGGTCAATTACACGATCTGTAAGGATGGCGTTCTCAGATGCCTTTCCCTCACGCTTGTTAAAACCACCCGGAATTTTTCCTACAGAGTACATCTTCTCCTCGAACTCAACGCTGAGTGGGAAGAAATCCACACCGTCACGTGGCTTGTCAGATGCTGTAGCTGTTGAAAGGACTGTTGTATCACCATACTTGATAAAAACAGCTCCGTTTGCCTGAGCTGCTACTCTTCCGATATCTACAGTAAGAGTCCTGCCGGCAAGTTCCATTGAATAACTTTTGTACATATTAATTCTCCTTAAAATTCTTTTGCAGAAGTGTATTCCTCTTCCGAAACTACTAAACAATACATGTACGCTCATGCACTCTTTAGTGGTCTCGGCTTACTTCTGCTTTTCAAAAAACAATAATAAAAACAATAATAGAGCGGAATAATAGTTACTCCGCTCTAAAGAAAATACTATTTTCTGAGTCCTAAACGCTCGATAAGTGAACGATATCTCTCGATATCAATCTCCTTAAGGTATGCAAGTAATCCACGTCTCTGACCGATCATCTTTAACATTCCTCTTCTTGAGTGATGATCCTTTGGGTTCTGTTTGAAATGCTCAGTTAACTCTGCGATTCTTGCTGAAAGAATTGCAATCTGAACCTCTGGTGAACCTGTGTCATTTGGTGTTCTACCGTACTCTGCGATAATAGCCTGTTTCTTTTCCTTTGCGATCATTGTTGATCCTCCTTATATTATAATGCGCCCTGATAACTGTATGATGCTCAGCAATAGGTCGGAGTGTCCAACTACCGAACATGGGCAAAACCACACTTATGCAGTATAGCATAGTAAGCATTTGTTGTAAACTGTTTTTTTATTAATCCGGCAAATATCTTGCGACACAAATCGGATTTCTGTAATATGCATTTGAAACCTTGATTCCATCACGCTTGTTGCTGGCATGTACAATCTGTCCGTTTCCGATATAAATTGCAACATGTGAGATACTCCTTCCACTTCCGTAGAAGAATAAATCTCCCGGCTTTGCTTCAGATGCACTGATTTTTGTGCCGTATGAAGGCTGTGCTTTTGATGAATGCGGTAATGAGATTCCATACTTTCCAAGAATTCTCATTGTGAAGCCTGAGCAGTCAATTCCCTTCTCAAGGCTTGTACCACCCCACACATATCTGTTTCCGACAAACTGTAACGCATACGATACAACAGATGCCCTTACATCTGATACGCCGTCACCATACTTCACCTGCTCTATTGTCTTTGCTGTAGGAAGTGCCTGTGCCAATGTCACATAATCCTGTGATATATATCCTACCGAATCATCCACACTTATCTCAACCCAGCCGTCAGCGACAGAATTAACCGTGAATGCCTCTGAATTTCCAACCTGCGAAAGCACCGCAGCCTCTGTTGACTTCTCTGCACGCACATTCAGTGTTTCCGTATTTACTGTGGCAACCGTCTTAATCTCCTGTTCTGCAATAGCCTCTGCCTCATCTCCTGTCACAAGATACTGCTTGTTTACATATCCTGTCACCTTGCCTGATGTGACCTTGTACCATTCTCCGGCATCCTCAAGAAGCTCACAGGCATTGTGATTGGTAAGTATTCCTATTACCTCGCTGTCTGTCGAAGCTTCCTGTCTAATATTTAAGTTTCCGCTGCTTATAACCGACATACCAAGATTTGTATAACCGCAGGTCTGTGCGGCTGTCGGTGTCTGAGCTGCTTCATTTGCCTGCTCAGGCTCCTGTGAAGCATCATCTGTCTGCGGTGCGCCCTGTGCAGATGCTGTTACAACATTGCTGTCATTTTGCGCAACAGTAAGCTCAGCTCCGTAGTATGTGAGAGCAGATGTTGCTCCTGCTGTAAGAAGCTCCGTAGCATCTGCCGCCTCTGTCAGACCAAGAGCCACCCCCGCATTGACTGTTCTGTTTTCCTTTAATGATGTTCTGGCATCTACTGTGCTGCTTGAACTCATAGATACAGCACCTATAATAATAGCAAACGCTACAACGCCTGCTGCCTGTCCTAATTTTAATTTATTTTTCATATAGCCTCCAGTTCATGCTATCCATAATCCCATGTTTACGAGTATATCACAAATTGTTAAAATGTCAATATTTCTCCGTAATATTTCCGTAATATTTGTCATTTTTTCGTTATTTTGGGTAATTTTGAAAAAAAACAGCCACACTAGAATGTGTGACTGCCTGCATAATTGATTGTATAATTGATATCTGCACTCATCTGGCTCTTTAACGCTTCTATTGAATCAAACTTCATCTCAGGTCTTACGAACTTATGAAGCTCTACCATGATATCCTGTCCGTAAACATCCTGCCCAAAATCTATGATATATGTCTCTGCACCGATTGGATTTTTGCCCTCTATAGTAGGCTTGCATCCTATATTGGTTACACCAAGGTACCAGTTGTCCCTGACAAGAACTCTTGACATATACACTCCCTTTGGTGGAAGCAGCTTATCGTGCGGCACTGAAAGGTTGACTGTCGGAATGCCAATAGTCCTGCCCAGTGCTCTGCCATGCACTACTCTTCCTTTTATGAAAAAGGGATATCCCAGCAGTTCATTCGCCTTTTTAATATGTCCTGCCGCAATCTCCTCGCGGATATAGGTACTGCTTATATCCCTGTCTCCATCCTTTATCTTGTCAACCACAATAAGCTCGTATCCAAGCTCTCCTGCCATCGCAGAAAGCAGCCGATGGTCTCCTGCCCTGTTGTGCCCGAAACGGAAATCATCTCCGACAATGATACACTTGACATTAAGACTTTTAACTATCCATCTGACAAACGCATCCGCCTCCATCGTCATCACCTGTGGCACAAACGGACACTCTATCAGATAGTCAATACCTGATTTTTCAAACACATACTCTTTTTCATCGTTTGTGATTATAACCTTTGACTCAACGCCAAGTACCTCCGATTTGGGAGGAATGTCAAACGTAAATATGATGCGCTTGTAGCCATGCAGATTGCTCTGTTCAATTTGCTTTTCCATCAGAAATTCATGTCCTCGGTGAAGCCCGTCAAACTTTCCAAACGAGATGACGGACGGCTCCTTGACATGAAAATCCAGAGTTTTGCTTATATATTCCATAATATCTGTATACTATTCTATTCCATAAAAATCTTAACCGGCTTAAACTCACCGGTCTCATCAAGATACGAATACACACCGACAAATATGCCCTCATGATTGTATACTCTGTATCTTATATCAGAGTCAGCACTGTGTTTTAAATAATCCGTAAGCACTGCCGGAATTTTATTTCCATTTCTGACAAGCTTATCAGCATCTGAAGCAGTATGCACTGCCGGCAGATTTTCGAATACTCCGTCAACAGGCATCACCATATCAAAGCAGCCTTCATCCACCTTTGACTGAATCTGCGAAAGTGTAAGTGCATGCTCTAAGTCAAAGCCTGCTACCCTTACTCTAAGCAGTGACTTCATGCAGCCATGGCAGCCCAGCCTCTCTCCGATGTCATTGCACAGCGTCCTGATATATGTGCCCTTTGAACAGTGCACCGTCATCGTAACCTCAGGCAAATCAATGCTTTCAACCTTGATATCAAACACCTCGATATCCCTGGCTTTTCTCTCTATAACCTTGCCCTCCCTGGCAAGCTCATAGAGCTTTTTCCCATTGACCTTTAGAGCCGAATACATTGGCGGCACCTGCTTTTGTCTGCCAATAAACTGTGATATTGCATCATACACCGCCTGCTCAGTCACATTGACCTTAGCCTGATTTAAGACCTGCCCTGAAATATCCTGTGTATCTGTCTCCTGTCCTAAAAGCAGCACAGCTTTATAGACCTTGTCCTTATCTGTCAAAAGGTCACACACTCTGGTTGCCTTTCCAAGGCAGACAGGAAGGACGCCTTGCGCATCAGGATCAAGTGTACCCGTATGACCAATCTTCTTCTGGTGGAATATGCCTCGAAGCTTTGCCACAACGTCAAAGCTTGTATAGCCCTTTTCCTTGTATACATTGATTATTCCATTAACCATCTGCCCAAGAATCTCTCCCTAAATATTGTCCTTAATTGCCGTAAGGATGCGGTCTGTTGCCACCTCAAGCGGTCCGTCAATCGTAAATCCGGCGGCCTTTACATGTCCACCGCCGCCAAATACCGACGCAACCTTTGCCACATCATAATCACCGTTTACACGCAGGCTGCCCTTGTAGGTACCATCCTCATTTTCGTAGAGAAATACAGCAACCTTTATATCCTTTGTCACGCGCAGCTGATTTACAATACCGTCGAGATGCTTTGGAAGCACATCGTACTTCTCCATCTCAGCGCGCGATACTGCAGACAATATAACATCACCATTCAGATACAAAGCAGCATTCAAAAGCGCCTGCCCCATAATCTTGTTCTGAGCAAATGTCTTTGTATAAAATGTATCATCGATTATCCTTGAATAATCAATGCCCATCTCCATCAAGGAGCCTGCTATATCCATAGTCTTTTTTGAAGTGCATGAATACTGGAACACGCCTGTATCATGCACCATGCCTGTGTAAATACACTCTGCTATCTGTATTGTGATGCGCTCCTTCGGCAGAAGCTCGAACACCAGCTCACAGGTTGAGCTCGCATCCGGAAAGATGTAATTTGCGTCTGCAAAGGCCCAGTTTGTAACATGATGATCTATGCAAAGTGTCCTTTTTGCAGACTCAAAATACTTAGCTGCACTTCCCAGTCTGCCTGTGTCACTGCAGTCACATGCTATGAACAGATCGTATACTGTATCATCCGCATAGCTGCTGTCAATCTCATCTGCTCTTTGCATAAACTTAAAGATGTTTGGGCTTGGCTCTAAATAAAGCCTTGCCTTTATATCAGGATAATAATCCTTTATGTAGTTGTATACAGCAAGTGTTGAGCCGACACAGTCGCCGTCCGGTCTCACATGACCGGAAACGGCAACTGATTGTGCATCCTTTAAAATAGAATCAATCTCTGTCATAATCAATCCTCTTTGTTAATCCTCTTTGAGATTTTTTGTTACTTCATCAATCTTTTTAGACATCTCAACACCATACTCTATAGACTGGTCTATGATAAATGTAATGGCAGGTGTATTTCTTAAATTGATGTTCTTTGCGAGAGTTCTGCGTATATATCCCTCCGCTGACTTAAGTCCTGCAAGTGTATCAGCCTGTGATTTCTTGTCACCAAGCACACTGATATAAGCCTTTGCTGTCTTTAAATCAGGTGCCACCTCGACAGCAACAACACTTGTCATGGGATTGATACGCGGATCCTTTATCTCACCGCGTATGATATTTGACAGTTCACGCATTACCTCTTCGTTGATACGAATATTTTTTATGCTGTTCTTTCTCATATAATCCCGCTTTCTTTTTATATTAAACCGTAACTATCCGAATAGCTGCATTAATTCAAGATAAACAATATATGATTATCTCGGAACCTCTACCATCTTGTAAGCTTCAACTATATCGAATTCCTGAATATCATTAAATCCGTCAAATACAAGACCACACTCATAGCCTGTCTTGACCTCCTTGACGTCATCCTTGAATCTCTTGAGTGAAGCAAGGTCTCCCTCGAATATCTGCTCACCCTCTCTGCTAATTCTGACACGGCAGCCTCTCTCCATAAATCCGTCAAGCACATATGAACCTGCAATGTTTCCAACGCCTGAAGCCTTGAAAATCTGTCTGATTTCCGCATGTCCGATAACCTTCTCCTCAAATACAGGATCAAGCATACCCTTCATGGCAGCAGATACATCCTCGATCGCATTGTAGATGACCTTGTAAAGTCTGATATCTACGCCCTCACGGTCTGCTGTAGTCTTGGCAACAGGATCCGGTCTGACGTTAAAGCCAATGATGATTGCATTTGATGCTGATGCAAGGATAACATCTGACTCGTTGATGGCACCAACGCCGCCATGGATGACCTTGACCACAACCTCCTCATTTGAAAGCTTGACAAGACTCTGCTTAACAGCTTCAACTGAACCCTGTACATCTGCCTTTACGATGATATCAAGCTCCTTCATATTGCCGGACTGAATCTGTGAGAACAGATCATCAAGTGACATCTTTGCCTTTGTATCCTCAATGAGCTTATTCTTTTCCTCTGAAATATATGTGTCAGAAAATGCCTTTGCCTCCTTCTCTGAATCACATGCCACAAATGTCTCTCCTGCTGAAGGCACACTGTTTAGTCCAAGTATCTCTACAGGTGTAGAAGGCTTAGCCTCCTTTACTCTGCGACCCTTGTCATCAATCATGGCTCTTACCTTACCATAGCTGCTTCCGCATGCGATAGGATCTCCGACATGGAGTGTTCCTTTTTGTACAAGCACTGTGGCAACCGCACCACGACCCTTGTCAAGCTGTGCTTCGATTACGAGACCTCTTGCATTTCTGTCCGGATTAGCCTTGAGCTCAAGCACCTCTGCTGTGAGAAGAATCATCTCAAGGAGATTGTCGATACCCTCCTTAGTATGTGCAGATACAGGACAGAATATTGTGCTTCCACCCCAATCCTCCGGGATAAGCTCATACTCTGAGAGCTCCTGCTTAACCTTGTCGATATTGGCACTTGGCTTATCTATCTTGTTGACAGCAACGATAATCTCTACACCGGCTGCCTTTGCATGGTTGATAGCCTCAACAGTCTGTGGCATTACACCATCATCTGCAGCAACAACAAGGATTGCGATATCAGTAGAGTTTGCACCACGCATACGCATTGCTGTAAATGCCTCATGTCCCGGTGTATCAAGGAATGTGATTTTCTGATCATTGATTGATACAACAGATGCACCAATGTGCTGTGTGATACCACCTGCCTCACGGTCTGTAACACGTGTCTGTCTGATGGCATCAAGCAGTGATGTCTTACCATGATCTACGTGACCCATTACGCAGACTACAGGTGGACGAGGAACCATCTTGCTCTCATCCTCTTCATCCTCCTTGAGAAGCTCTGCAATCACATCGACTTTTTCCTCTTCCTCACATATGAAATTGAACTCTAAAGCAATCTCCTCAGCAGCTGCAAAATCAACCTCAGAGTTAACTGTTACCATCTCACCCTTCATGAAAAGCTTCTTTACGATGGCTGAAGGCTGAACCTTCATCTTATCAGCTAAGTCCCTTATTGTAATCTTCTCCGGAAGAGAAATTGTCTTAATCTCGTTCTCATCCTCTTTTGGCTGTGCCTTCGGCTGCTGTGGCTTTTTCTTACCGCCGTGCTTCTCGAGATTGATGTAATTCTCCTGCTTCTTTCCGAGCTTATCCTGCTTCTGGCTCTGATTGTGATTATGCTTATTCTTTCTATCGTTGCCTCTGTCTCTGCTCTCCTTTCCTCTTACATCATCAGGAGCTGCAACCGCAACTGTTTCTTTTCTGAAACGGTTTCTGTCATCACCTCTGCTGCCTGTTCTATCGTTATTTCTGTCATTGCTCCTGCTTCTGTCGTTGCTTCTGCTTCTGTCATTATTTCTGTCAAAGCTTCTGCCACCCTCTGCAGGACGTCTGGAGTCATTTCTGAAGCCTCTGTTATTGTCTCTATTATTGTCTCTGCTGTTATCTCGGTTATTGTTGTCGCGATTGTTTGTTCTTCTATCGCTGTTTCTGTCCGTATTTCTGCTTCTGTCGGCATTTCTGTCAGTGTTTCTGTTGTTGATTCTGTCGCCATTGTCCTGACGTCTGTCGCTTCTTCTATCAGCGTCAGCCTGACGTGCCGGACGCGAATTGGCTGCCTTCATATCTGCATACGGATCCGCTGTACGCTCACTTATAGGGCGCATAGCTCTCTCTCCGACAGGTCTTGGCTTAATAATGCTGTGCTGCTCAGGACGTGATGACTGATTATCGCGTCTGCCATTGCCATTCCTGCGCTGCGAACTGCTATTTCCATTATTTCCGCTGCTATTTCCACCATTTGTTTTCCTACCCTGCTTACTGTACTGGGCATTGAAAACTGCTGTGATGCTTGCCTTTTTCTTTGGTCTGTCAGCTGCCTTAGCCTCATCCTTTTTAGGTTCTTCCTTCTTAGGTGCATCTTTTTTTACTTCTGTTTTTGCGTACTTCTTTCGTACAATTTGCTGTGCCTCATCCTCAAGACCGCTCTGCACATTTTTGACAGCAAACTGTGTGCCGTTTAATGTGTCTATGACGTCCTGCGACTTTATATTTAATTCTTTTGCAAGTTCATGAACTCTCATTTTTGCCATATATTTATTTTCCTCCATTATTCAGTTTTATTCGACTGCAGCTTTTTTATCACTGCATTTGCAAGGTTTTCATCCGTTACTGCAAGGGAAGCGCGAAACTCTTTGCCTATTGCATTCCCTAACCCCACCTTGTCACTATAAAAATAAATCGGAACCTCATAGAAAGCAGTCATATCCGAAAAATGCTTCTTTGTGTTGTCTGATGAATCATCTGCAACTATCACTAAAAATGCCTTTCCTGTCTTTACAGCTTTCTCTGTAGAAAACTCTCCGCTAACCACATTGCCTGACTTTGCTGCTAAGCCCAGCATAGAAAGTACTCTATCTGTCAATTTGGTTCATCTCCTTTTCAAGCTCCTCATATACCTGTTCTGATACACTAACGCCAAGGGATCGCTCAAGTGCCTTTGTCTTTTTAGCCTTTTTAAAGCATTCAAGGCTCTTACATATATAAGCTCCCCTGCCGTTTTTCTTGCCGGTGTCATCGAGAATTATGTCACCCTCCGCAGTCTTTACCACGCGAATAAGTGACTTCTTTTCCTTCATCTCCTGACAGCCTACGCATTTGCGCATTGGAATCTTTTTATTTGCCATTACTGCTCATCACCACTATCTGCCGCATCATTTTCTGTACCTGCTGCTTCGTTCTCGTCAGCCTCTGTATCAAAAGCCTCTGCCTGTACATCTGCCTGTTCTGTATCAGCTAATCTCTCGTTCTCAGCAAGCTCCTCATCCGAATAATCATAATCGTCATCATAATCATCCTCTTCATAGTCATTCTCATAATCCATGAAGTCTCCTGACTCTCTAGCCTGTGTCTCGCTCTTGATATCAATCTTGAAGCCTGTAAGTCTTGCTGCCAGTCTTGCATTCTGTCCTTCCTTACCGATTGCAAGTGAAAGCTGATAATCCGGAACAACAACCTTTGCTGATTTCTCATCTGCATCTGCGATAACAGAGATAACCTTTGCAGGGCTAAGTGCGTTCTGGATAAGTATTGCCGGATTCTCATCCCATGTGATGATATCGATTTTCTCACCGCGAAGCTCATTTACGATAGCATTTACTCTGGCACCATTCATACCTACACATGCTCCTACAGGGTCTACGTTTGGATCATTTGACCATACTGCAATCTTTGTTCTGCTTCCGGCCTCACGTGAAATAGCCTTTATCTCAACTATGCCCTCTTTAACCTCTGTAACCTCTGACTCGAAAAGTCTCTTCACAAGCTCAGGATGTGTTCTTGAAACAAGAATCTTTGGTCCCTTTGATGTGGACTTAACCTCAAGGATATATACCTTGATACGCTCTGTAGGCTTGAATACCTCACCCTTTATCTGCTCACTCTCAGTCAGAAGTGCATCTGCCTTACCTAAGTTGATGCTGACATTCTTTCCGATGTATCTTTGAACAACACCTGTCACAACATCCTTTTCCTTGCTGTTGTACTCGTCAAATATTACCTTTCTCTCCTCCTCGCGGATTTTCTGAAGGATAACATTCTTTGCGTTCTGTGTAGCAATACGTCCGAATTCCTTTGACTTAACCTCAACTCTCACGATATCTCCAAGCTGATAGTTACCGTTTACCTTGTGCGCATCTGCTAAGGAAATCTCCTCAACCGGATCCTCAACCGTATCTACAACCGTCTTCTCCTGGTAGCATGAGAAAGCACATGTCTCAGGATCTATTTCTACCTTTACATTGTCTGATTTACCAAAATGGTTCTTGCAGGCAGTCACAAGAGAGTTCTCAATTGCCTCAAGTAAAGTTTCTTTACTGATGTTTTTCTCCTGCTCTAATATATTTAACGCTTCTAATAACTCATTGCTCATTATTTTTTCCTCCTATTTGTGTTATCGTGCGCTTTAATTAAAAATCCAATGCCTGACGTATAAGCGCAATGTCACTCTTATTAAATGTAGTCTCATTGCCGTCTTCATCGGTTATTGTCACTGTATCCTTATCATAGGCTTTAAGCAGACCATAAAATTCCTTTGATTTGTTGATAGCCCTGTATGTGCGAATCTCTATCTCCTTATTCATATTGCGCACATAGTCCTTTTCCTTCTTGAGAGGTCTTCCAAGCCCCGGCGAGCTGACCTCGAAGGTGTACGAATCAGGAATATAGTCCTCTCTGTCGAGAATCTCATTCATCTGCCTTGCAACCACTTCACAGTCATCAACAGTTATGCCACCCTCCTTATCGATATATGCTCTCAGGTAGTTCATGCCGCCTTCCTTAACATACTCGACATCAACAAGCTCAAAATTCATGCTGTCAAGAATTGGTTGTATAAAATTCTCCGTCTTTGCCTCATATACACTTGCCTTTGACATTTTATCACCTCTCTTTTTATATTTGTAACTATTCAGAATTGTTCCAAGTGGTTCTGAATAGCTGCCTGATGTTTATAAACGTGAATTGAGAGAGGACTTTTGCCCTCTCTCAATCTAGTCAACGTTGTTATCATAGGTATAATAGCACTATCAGAAAAAAAAATCAAGTTTTTTTAAAAAAGTACTTGCTTTTTTTAAAACTCCATGATAGTATAATACACGGTTCGTTGGTCAAGCGGTTAAGACGCCGCCCTCTCACGGCGGAAACACGGGTTCGATTCCCGTACGGACTGCTCACTGATATTTATTTAATTAAATACAGCCCAACCCGAAAGCATCGCATTTATGCGATGTTTTTTTATTTTTAGATTGTTGCTGACGCCGGACGCACCCGCAGCAGTAAAATACACCTTGCATGCGCTAACGCTACGCTGTTTAGATACTGTAGAATTATGCTTCACAAATAGAAATGCCCCACCATGGACGGTGGGGCAAGGCGTTACGCACCACGGACGGTGCGTAAAAGCCAGTTTCGTCATTCTGTGAAACTCTATATGCATAATTCATACAGCATCTTAACTGCAAAGCGTTAGCGCATGCGAGGTATTGCGTGTCACAGAGTGTACTCCGGGCGCCAATATTTCTGATAATTAATCATCATATCCGTTAGGATTGTTCTTCTGCCATCTCCATGAGTCGGCACACATCTCCTTAATACCATACTGTGCTTCCCAGCCGAGCTCTCTCTTGGCCTTTGATGGATCACAGTAGCATGTAGCAATATCGCCAGGTCTTCTAGGCTTTATTGTATAAGGAATCTTAACACCTGTTGCAGCCTCGAAATTCTTTACAATATCAAGCACGCTGTAGCCGTGTCCTGTTCCAAGATTGTAGATGCAAAGACCTGCATTCTCCTCAATTTTCTTTAAAGCCTTGACATGTCCAACCGCAAGGTCAACTACATGTATGTAATCTCTCACACCTGTTCCGTCAGGAGTATCATAGTCATCTCCGAATACTCCAAGCTCTTTTAGCTTGCCTACTGCCACCTGTGTGATGTAAGGCATGAGGTTGTTTGGAATACCGTTTGGATTCTCACCCATTGTACCACTCTTATGAGCTCCGATTGGATTGAAGTAACGAAGAAGAATAACGTTCCACTCATTATCTGCCTTATAGATGTCCATAAGTATCTGCTCAAGCATAGACTTTGTCCAGCCATATGGGTTTGTACACTGTCCCTTTGGACACTCCTCTGTGATAGGAATCTGTGCAGGATCTCCGTATACTGTAGCTGATGAAGAGAAAATGATGCTCTTGCAGCCATTCTGTCTCATCACATCAACAAGTGTAAGTGTTCCTGCAATATTATTGTTATAGTACTCCCAAGGCTTTGCCACAGACTCTCCTACTGCTTTGAGTCCTGCAAAGTGAATACAGCTATCTATCTTTTCTTCCTTAAAAATCTTATTTAAGATGTCTCTGTCAAGGATATCTCCCTTATAGAACTTTACTTCTTTGCCTGTAAGAGCCTTAACTCTGTCAAGTGACTTCTCAGATGAATTTGAAAGATTGTCAAGTACTACAACATCGTAACCTGCATCAAGAAGCTCCACACATGTGTGGCTTCCGATATATCCGGCTCCACCAGTAACTAAAATTGCCATAATAAATATCTCCTTTTCATTTTTGTTAAATTTATTGTAGCGCATTTGCTCATTTTTGTATAGAATAAAATGTAGAAGAAATATGTAAAAATGTTGTAAAGGTAGGCAATATGAACAATAAATACAAAAATTCCTATATCGTAAAAGAAAAAGAGCTTGTATCTCTGTCCGTATATAACGTAGGCTTCCAGAGCTGTGACAGCCTGTATCAGTGGGGACCGGGTATCAGAGACCATTATCTGATTCACTATATCATAAGCGGTAAAGGCCGCTACACTGTAAATGGCAGTGTTCACACATTAACTCCCGGTGATGCGTTCCTCGTATATCCAAATACCGAAGTGATTTATCAGGCTGATGCGCAAGATCCTTGGGAATATACCTGGGTAGGCTTTACCGGCAGTGATGCTGCAACCATTTTAAGAGCCACTGATTTCACAAAAGCACATCCATACATACACAGTGTATCAAACGGAAACGAAATCAAAAGACAGCTCATGCATATATACGACGCCAGAGGCACAGAATTTGAAAATGCACTCGAAATGACCGGGCGACTCTACACCACCCTCGCTCTTTTTGTCAGTGCCGCCACATCAAAGCCGCCGCAAAACAGCGCAAACTCCTATGTACAAAAGGGCATCGAATACATCTCCGCCAACTATTCATACCCTATCACCGTTGAGGATATTGCATCATATATAGGCTTAAGCCGAAGTCACCTGTTCCGTTCCTTCCAGAGCATCCTCGGTGTATCGCCAAAGGAATATCTGACCGATTTCAGAATCAAACAGGCATGCTATCTGCTTAAACACTCCTCATTGTCCATCACAGCAATTGCAGGCTCTATAGGGTTTGATAACAGCCTTTATTTTTCAAAGACCTTTCATAAAATAAAAGGCCTTTCGCCTAAGGAGTATCGCAGTAAATACAAAAAAGCTCAAGAATAAAAAAAGCTACCGGGCTTCACATGAAGCCCGGTAGCTTTTTCATATATCTCTTTATGCTAAACTAAGCAAGCTTAGATTTAGCAACCTCTACTAATTTAGCAAATCCTGCTGCATCTGTAACAGCCATATCAGCTAATACCTTACGGTTAAGGTCAACGTTTGCTAACTTTAAGCCGTGCATGAACTGGCTGTATGAAAGTCCGTTGAGACGAGCTGCTGCGTTGATACGAGCAATCCATAACTGACGGAACTGTCTCTTTCTCTCTTTACGTCCAGCGTATGAGCTTGTAAGTGCTCTCATAACTGACTGCTTTGCTACTCTATACTGCTTAGATCTAGCGCCTCTATAACCCTTTGCTAACTTTAATGTTCTGTTATGTCTTTTCTTAGCGCCTAAACCGCCTTTAACTCTTGCCATTTGTTGATTCCTCCTTAACTAATACTACCGATTACATGTATGGTAAAATCTTCTTCATATTCTTAACATTTGTCTCATCTGTCATTGTTGCTTTTCTGAGATTTCTCTTTGTCTTTGTTGTTTTCTTAGTTAAGATATGTCTCTTGTAGGCTTTATTTCTTTTTAACTTTCCTGTTCCTGTAACTTTGAAACGTTTTGCAGCTGCTCTGCTTGTTTTCATTTTTGGCATTGTGTGTTCCTCCTTAAATTGTTATCTCTTTTCTGCCAGCACCATACCGATGCTTCTTCCTTCAACCTTTGGTGCTTTCTCCACTACCGCTACATCTGAAAGATTCTCCGCTATTTCATCAAGGATATGTTTGCTTGCATTCATATGAGCCATCTCACGTCCTCTGAATCTGAGTGTGATCTTTACCTTATTTCCTTTTGCAAGAAATTTCTTTGCAGCATTCATCTTGGTATTCAAGTCGTTAGCCTCAATGTTAGGTGAGAGACGAATCTCTTTCAATTCAACGGTCTTCTGCTTTTTCTTTGCATCCTTTTCCTTACGGGCCTGCTCATAACGATACTTACCATAATCAATCACCTTACATACAGGTGGCTTTGCATTTGGTGCTATCTTTACTAAATCAAGTCCTGCCTCGTCTGCAATCTTTTGAGCTTCTCTTGAAGAAACAATTCCTAACTGCTCTCCATCCGCTCCAATCAGTCGAACTTCTCTGTCTCTGATCTGTTCATTAATCATTAATTCGCTAATGGTCTTGTACCTCCATAAAAAATAGTGGATAGGCAGACTATCCACTATACAATCTTCAACACAAATGTTTGAAAATATTAACACTAAGTCGCGCCATTGCGCTTAGGTGAGAGTGGATACTCTACTTTGTTTTCATACAACTACTAGAATATAGCACAGACAATTTCTGTTGTCAACACTTTTATCTAAATTTCTATAATCTAATATGTACCAAGAATCTTAAGGGCAATTGCCTCTTCCCTTATGCCTCTTAACGCATTCTGCACCGCTGTATCTGTAAAACGTCCTTCAAAATCAACAAAGAACCTGTACTCCCACGCCTTATCAGATATCGGACGAGACTGGATATTTAACATATTGATTCCATTGTATATAAAGTGTGCCAGCATATGATATAGTGCACCACTCTTGTGAGGTGTCTCAAAGCATATGCTTATCCTGTCCGCATCTCTGCGGCATACCCTTTTAGCCGACACAATTATAAACCTTGTTGCATTGTTTTTATTGTTCTGTATGCGGCTCTCAAGCACCTGAAGCCCGTATATATCAGCCGAGATATGGCTAGCTATGCCAGCCTGTGTGATATCTCCGTCATCCTTTACCTTCTTTGCAGAAAAAGCTGTATTCCTGACAGCCACCTGGTTAATATCCTTATGCTCATCAAAAAAATCTGAGCACTGCATAAGCGCCTGTGGATGTGAATACACAGTCCTTATATCAGAAATCTTTGCACCCGGAAGTCCCATCAGACTGTGGTCGATGCGTATAATCTGCTCCCCAACTATATAATTGTCGTATTCAACAAGCAGATCATAGTTTTCCGATACAATACCGGCTGAAGAATTCTCTATCGGAAGCACTGCATAATCAGCCTTTCCGCATTTGATATCCTCCATGGCATCCTTCCAGGAATCCACGTTGTAGCCATTACAGTTCTCGCCAAAGTATGTCTTCATGGCAAGCTGTGAATATGCACCCTCAACTCCCTGAAACACAATCCGTGCATTGGAAAAATCCAGGCTGTCTACCTCAGTAAAGTTTTCCTTCTCCACTATGCCATGCTCAGTCATAAGCTGATACTGCTTCTTTCTACTGGTCGACATAATCTGTTCAAAAAGCTCAACTATACCATGCTTCAAAAACTCATCATCTGCAAGAGACGATAATTTCTCAAGCTTTTCATCCTCTCTCGCCTTGTCAAAGACCTTTTTGCCGGTGGTTAT